>Ga0209700_101079_pt1 | contig 55053 bp, 30 predicted proteins | sample SiratroredBW_FD_187528 | JGI IMG/M metagenome (GOLD analysis project Ga0209700, IMG submission 187528) | Root nodule microbial communities of legume samples collected from California, USA - Siratro red BW (SPAdes) (version 2) | ecosystem: Host-associated > Plants > Roots > Nodule | place: USA...
CCTAAACATTACTTTCCCGGAAAACGGTTTCCGGGGAAAAAGGTGAAAGAGGGTGCAATTGGGGTTTGGAGAAAGTTGGAAGATGCGGCGAAGAGCGACGGATTTTCGCAGGCCAGCGCGTAGGAAGGTTCCAGATGCTTTGTGGTGGGCATTGTGCTGTGCAGTGATTCTTCTCTTTGTCTATATTCTGAGCAAAGGGAACAAAATTGAGCCCAGACCCGCTTTGTCCAAGGTAATGTTTTTTTTCTCAATTGGTTTTATTTTCATAGATTCGTCCTTTTCGGGTGCTGGAATGTGTGTGAAGATAATAAAAATGTTTTTTATTATCAAAGTTTGAACTTTTAGCTTAGGCTTCTGAGGATTCAACTTCTGTTAAGTTGATTTGATTTTTGTAGGGTTTAGGGTTGGGCGGTTTATGAACGAGTATTTGTTGCGTCGTTTTTTTTTTCTCTTTATGTGATGATGGGGACTGATTTTGTGCTGTGCACGCATGCATTTAGCAGATTGTGTGAATTGGCTTCTTCCACTGTCTTCCTTTAATTTTTTTTTCCCATCACGGAGTAAAAGGGTTGTTGTTTCATAGTATGGTTGTTTGTATTTTTTTTTCTACTTTTTTTACATCACGAGCTCGAATGCTTAATAATTTGGAATACCACTCTAGCAGTGACATGCGAGATCTGGTGTTTTAAAATGCTGATTTCATTAAACATCAACAAATTCACGTTTGCACGACTCATCTTTATGTGCTCTCAAATTACTACAATTGTATGGAGAACTTGAATCTTGTTTTTCAACAGGGATAACATTGAGTTCTCCAGATGTTGCTGTTGTTGTAAGTTTTATAACATACATTATGCTCCTTATAGAGAGAAAAACCACTATTCCTATTCACTGTCTCCACGAAAAGTGACAAGAGAGTTATAGGTTTTTTACACAAACCCAGAAAACTAGTTAAATAGTATATCAAATTTACAAAATTAACTTTATTACATTAGTTCTTTACAGTATCTACCACCTCCACTAATATTAAAAGGGTATAACTGAAAAAGTAATAATCAATATCATATTGAAAAACCAAAATGATACTTGTTGTAAGATGCATGAGTATTATATTTTTTTTCTAATTTGGGAATTTTTCCTCAAAGGATCATGGATGGATCATAAAAGCAATACTTGACGTGCTTACAGGGCATGCTTAATTTGGTATTATAAAGAATATAATATTATTACATTGGGTAGGATAGGTTTAGATTAGTTTCTTGTTATCTTATTTTAGCTAATAGCTTTGAATCCTGTTGTACAGAGAACTTACAAGCATGATAAGATTATGGAAGGCCTTAATATTACTGAAGAGATGTTAAACTCTAACTCGGTTGTGAGACAACTCAATGATCAGATATCTCTGGCAAAAGCTTTTGTTGTAATTGCCAAGGAAAGTAACAATCTCCAATTTGCTTGGGAATTAAGTGCCCAGATCCACAATTCACAGATGCTCCTCTCAAATGCCGCCACTAGGCGTGTTCCTTTGACAACCATGGAAACAGAAAGGGCTATCCGTGATATGGCATTATTGTTATACCAAGCCCAGCAGCTCCATTATGATAGTGCAACCATGATCATGAGATTCAAAGCAAAAATTCAAGCTCTTGAGGAACAGATGAATTCTGTTACTGAAAAGAGTTCAAAATATGGACAGATAGCCGCTGAAGAAGTTCCAAAAAGTCTTTACTGCCTTGGTGTTCGGTTGACAACAGAATGGTTCAGAAACTTTAATTTGCAAAAGAAATTGAAGGACAAAAGACAAATGGAGATAAAGCTCAAGGATAACAATCTTTACCACTTTTGTGTTTTCTCTGATAACATTCTTGCTACTTCAGTTGTGGTCAATTCAACTGCAATGAATTCTAAAAATCCCAATATGATTGTTTTTCACCTTGTCACTGATGAGATAAACTATGCTGCGATGAAAGCATGGTTTGCCGTGAATGATTTCCATGGGGTGACTGTGGAAGTTCAGAAGTTTGAAGACTTTACTTGGTTAAATGCTTCATATGTTCCTGTGCTCAAGCAACTTCAAGACTCTGAAATACAGAGCTACTACTTTTCTGGCAACAGTGATGATGGAAGAACACCTATCAAGTTTCGTAACCCTAAATATCTATCCATGCTTAATCACCTGAGGTTCTACATACCTGAAGTTTTTCCTGCACTAAAGAAGGTGGTGTTCTTGGATGATGATGTTGTGGTTCAGAAGGATCTTTCTGGTCTTTTTTTCATTGATTTGAATGGTAATGTAAATGGAGCCGTTGAAACATGCATGGAGACATTTCACAGATACCATAAATATTTGAACTACTCTCATCCTCTTATACATACACATTTTGACCCTGATGCTTGTGGATGGGCATTTGGGATGAATGTATTTGATTTGGTTGAATGGAGGAAGAAGAACGTAACTGGCATTTACCACTACTGGCAGGAAAAGAACGTAGACCGGACATTGTGGAAACTTGGTACCTTGCCGCCTGGACTGTTGACATTTTATGGATTAACTCAGCCCTTAGATCCATCGTGGCATGTTTTGGGTTTTGGCTACACCAATGTTGATCCTCAGTTGATAGAGAGGGGAGCTGTGCTACATTTCAATGGGAATTCCAAACCATGGTTGAAGATTGGGATAGAGAAGTACAAGCCCCTATGGGAAAAATATGTTGACTACTCTCATCCTTTATTGCAGCAGTGTAACTTCCACTGATTTTGAATTGTGTTTAAATTGATACTTCAGACCTTGGTGGAAGATTCAGATTCAGATTCAGAATTACTTTCCTCAGTTGGTGGGGTAGGAAATTATATCAGTGGCTGTTTGTGGAACTGGTAGACTGGGAGATGCTTACTGGATGACCAGATTCAGGTCTTAATTTATTGTCAGAAATGTTTGTACAATTTTGAAATGTCAAACATGTCTGGTGGCTTTAACATGGTGTCTTCATTGAATCTGGATCTTCTGATGTAGCATATACACGTTCATCCGTCAAATATTAAGACTAGATCAGTTCAGTTTCTAATTGCAGTCAAGGATGAGATCAGTTGCAAACATTTTATGTTCACTACTGTTCCTGGAAGGCCAGATGTTCTTTCCTATGGCATTCATTTGCTCAAACTTTATTAGGTTATTCTCGATGCCACTTTTTCAGAAGAAATTACTGTGATTTAGAGTTATCAACATCTCATGTGTAACAAAACTCTATCTAATTTATTTATTTCAGAAGCACATATTCTAGCTGCACTTTTTGTTGTGAATGTTTGTCACATAACCATATGCTTGTGTAGTTTGTACCTTATATCTCACTAGTCTAAAGAATATCGAAAGTTATTAGTCCAAGGATGCATTAACATGGTAACAATTTTTTTAAGTCACGTCTAAAATAAAATAAAAAAATGATAACAGAGCTGCAAAATTTGCAGTAGACAAAAAGAAATTAAAAATTAAAGAAAATTGCTATATTTCTTTGTAAATACAGGGAAATAACAACACTCTTAAGAAAATAGGAAATTTTAACTACTTAAGACATTTTAAAAGAAAAAAAAAATCTCTTTTAATTTTTCTCATGAATTTTAAATGGTTCATCAAATGTAGATGCAAACTGTCGTAAGTTGAAATTTCGCCCATGTGGGACTTTCATTTCTACTGTCAGTTCTAACAAAATGCTTCCTTCTAACCCATCTGGACACTCCTTCAGCATTGCATGATCTAACTAAACTATTTTAATTACTGTTTTTACTTTTTTAAATTTTTGGTTGGCAATATTAATTTATGACCGTACTAATGAAAAATATCTTAATATAAAGTTATATATTTCATGTGTTTAATTATGAGGAAAACTTATTTAGAAATGAATAGTTGACTGAAGGAACGGTGATATATAGCAGTAGCTACTTTTTTGTGAATTAAAATTACGCTTTACCATGATTTCATTTATCTCGTATTCATTAATCATTTTAGTCCATTTAGTTTAAGGGAAAACAAAGTTATAAGCAAAAACTAGGCATGAAAGAACAAGAAAATTGCTTCTCTGGCTTATGGATTTTATATTTGGTCAAAGGGAATAAATTTGCAGTGTATTTATATTTTCCTTCAACTAAAGTTTGTTTCCCAGTAACGGATCCATATATATATATATATATATATATATATATATATCATTTTGTTCTCATCTTCAAAGGTGCCTACCCTTTCTTACATTTCTCTTTCAAACTCAACTTCTATGAGAAAGAAATGAAGTGTCACAGGTTTTTTAAATATGATAGAATTATTCAGGAAACGTGCTCACATCACAAAAACCTTGCTAACCCAAAAAAGAAAACGACAAATCAGCTTCGCATGTAGTAACAAATTAAATTAAAAATAGTGCACTCCAACCAAACAGAAAGTGTGAGAAAATTAAGGCCATTTCAACTTTGAAGAAATTTCGAACATGTGGCACTAATACAGAGATTCTTCACCCCTCACTCAAACAGGAAAAACCGAATTCTCGGCAATGATTTTCAACTTCCATTCCTGTCTCCACCTGCCACGTAAAGCAACGGTAGCAACCACAAGGGCATTCAAGTAATTCATCCATGCCGGCGCAACGTGATTAATATTTCACGGCGCCATTCTCAAGTGTCAACTCTTACATACTTACATGCAACAAAACACGCGCCGAGGTTTTTACTTCCAACATCCTCTGTCCCATGAAAACGCCCAACGGTTCACCGGTTTCTAGCCCGAAACCTCGTCGACTCCGAAACAGCGAATCAAGTTCACGGTTTCTCCCTTCACCTCCGAACTCAACCACACACTCAGCTGAATGCCACTCCCCGGTTCGCCGCAAATCCTCGAGCCCAAACCGGCTCCACGCCATCACGGAGGACACGGGTCCAACACGCCACCAACTGTGGCCTTCCTCTACGGTGGCGAAGAGAAACTCCGGTACTCTCGCCGATCACATAACCGAAGACAGAATCGTAGAGGGCACAACTAATACACCCATCATCATTGGTGATTCCACGAGACACGTGGCGAAATTAGTAACACCCTCAGAATCACCATCTTCTAAGAGACCGGTTTATAGCAACATGGCTCCTGGAAGATTGTTGCTGGACGAGAACACCAAGTCCTTCTCTTCGCGAAGACACTCTTGTTCTTCTAGAAACTCTCTCGATTCGGAACCTGACATGGAGGTTGGACCTTCGAATGCCGTAATAACAACAACGTTGAGAAGGCCTCGAAGGGGAACTTCGGATTCCAATATTGCCAACATGAACGGTGACTCCTCGGTTATGAAACGGTTCACGTTGAAAACGGCTATTAGGAGGGCTAATTCGCTTGCTGGATCGTACAAGAGTTCGAAGTCTTCGTGGGCTTTGTCTCCTGGGAGAGCGGAGTCGCCGGCTATGTCGGTTGAGAGCATGGATAAACCGATGTCGTTTTCGGGCTTCAAGCACCATCCCACTAGTCCTACTACCAAGGTGAAAGGGGTGGAGAAGTTGCTCAACATGGGTTTTGATCTCTTTAAGAGTAAGAAAAGTGGTAGTTTTGGATCTCTTTCGCCCATTGGTTTTGGTGTTAACTCGGAGGTTGTTCTTAAGCTTCGTTTGCTTGATAATCGGTTGATGCAATGGCGGTTTGCAAATGCTAGAGCCCAGGTTGTGAATGGAACCATTTCTCACAAGGCTGAGGTATGTATATATGTATGCATGTGAAAAATGTTTGATAGTAGATACCTACATAGAATAGAGAGAAATGCAGACTTACAGAGGATGTTTAGATTACTGTGGGGTTTCTAAAATTATGTTCTGGACAAAAGGATACATTTTTATTCTTTTAAAAGAGTATGTTCATATATGATCCGATATAATAAAGTATTATAAAGGAACTCTTCTAATTCCTCGCCTCTGGTTATGCTTTTTCTATGCGTCTACGTGTATGCCTCACTCTATTCTTTAAGGATGGATTGATGACATCTTCATTTGTCATGTTTAGAGCAATTTGATATGTGTTTGGGATGCTCTCACGAAGTTACAGCATTCTGTTCTGAAAAAGAAGATACAATTTGTCAGAGAAAAACTTGAAATGAAGATCGCTTTTGTTCTGTATTCTCAGGTCATAATGAATCTCACTTTATCAAGATTTGTTAAACATATGCACTATTTCAGAGGTTTCTTTTTCCAACTGATATCTTGATGTTTATGCAGATGAAGCTATTGGAATCTTGGGTAGGTATGGAAAGGCCACACTTACAAGCAATTACAGCCATCAAAGAGTGTCTGCATTCGGTTGTTTGCAGAGTTCCTCTTTTGGAAGGTGCTAGGGTACGTAACTTGGTACAGTGGAAAGCAGAAAACCTTTACCATATCAGAAGTGATAGGAAAAGTATTTTGACTGAATTAAATCTTATTCTGACAGGTGAACATGCAATCAACATCTGTTGCTCTACGGCATGCAGCTGATCTCACTGCTCGCATCAAGTCAATTTTAACTCCTTTATCATCTTCGGTATGTTTATAATTTGTTAACACTGTGCTACTTAGTCCTGTTGTTATCTCTAAGCAATTAAATTTGAAATCAAATATTGCTTCATCAGGAGGTTGATAAGATTGCTGCAACGCTATCAGAATTAGCAAAAGTTGTAGCACAAGAGAAACAGCTCTTAGAAGAGTTCTATGATCTTTTCCAGGCCATATATCTGTTTGAGGTAACTAATTTTGATACACGACTGACAGACCAGAAAGTTAAGCTTTCATAGTTCCATTTAAGTACACCAGAAAAAAAAAGAGTCCAAATTTTTGTTACAGTCTAGAGCTAAAAAATCATCACCCAATGCTTGTAATATGAATTCTCATTTCATCCTTGTACAATAGCGACATCATGTTAAGAATTAGCATATTATCCAAATTTTCTACCACCAAGCTAATCTATTTTTTTGTTTCTTTATGGTTAAATTTATCTAATATGTCTGTTGGCAGGTTCAAGAAAGAAGTGTAAAGTGCAATCTCGTTCAACTAGAAGGTTGGCAACAAAAATATAAGCTGCAACGATCAGTACCGCAGATCACTTCCTAGATCTAAGTTACTGACAAATTTTGCTAATAGTACAAGTGTTCACGTGGTCCACCACTATAATTGTTACTGTTTAAACCAGCATGCACGATTAGTTTACATGTAACAGTGTTCCTTCATAGCAGCAAATACAACCAAATTAATAAGACATTTCTGAAAAATGATATTTTCTTCATTATTTCTTAATTAGTCTACACTTATCTTGGCATACTCTATCTCTTTTTTCTTTTTAATAACACTATTTTACTGTCTGCATTTTATCTCTACGTCTCTGTGTAGAAGAAATATGATTTGTTAAAACTTCATTTTCTTATGTTTCTTTCTTTTCCTTCAACCAATTTCACGTCTGCAAAAGGTGTGAGAAAAATATTTTCCTTTGATTATACTGAGGTCAAATCCGTAGTTAGTGCAAAATATGTCATTTGTAAAGAAAATTCTATTGATTTCACTTAAAATCTGGTTGAGTACATCTTCATTTAGAATTTATAATGGCTTGAAATCGTATGTTGGGGATTTTCCTAAAGAAACCACTTTCTATCTTTAGTTTAGAGGCAGGAAAGCAAAATAGAAGGTTATTAAAGGAAAAAAAATTAGGCTACTTTTTCTGCCCTCAAAGCAATATTGATATTGATTTATTATTAATAATAATGATTTATTATTGACTGATAGTGTAATTGTTTTATAATATAAAACATGAATTGTTAATAATTCCTTATGTTCATTTTCTTCCTCCTTTAATCTTCGACTAGTTTTCCGTCTTCAATTAGAATAAATATTGTTTGACATCGCTCCTCACAAAATACATCTATATTACCACCACTTTTTATAATAAAATATTGTATCTTAATAAAATAATATTATTTTTAGTTATTAAATGGGTGTAAATTATTGTTAAAGGTGTGAACGTATTATTCTCTTTGGATTATAAGTTTAGGTCGAAGTGTCCGCAATTGTACTTATATTAAAAATGAAAAATATTACTTATATAAAAATAAAAAGTATTACTTTGACAATTCTTAGAAAAAAGTTATGATATGTTTGTCAGGTATTTAAGTGTGAGTCTAAAGTTTATATTGAGACAACATATAAAAAAGAAAACCGATAAATTTAATGTCTAAGGTTTTGAGTTGAAGGTTGCGTTGTGTGGATTAGACTCTTGTCTCATGCTTGTTTCCCCCTTGAAGACCCTCCCATGCCATACACCCAAACAAAGTTGTAAAATTCAAATGTTTTAATTCATGACCCAAATATCATTTCTTTCCTCAAACCGCGTCGTTGTCAAAGTATTATTTTTCCAAAGAAAATAGGATTATGATACTTTGACACTGCCATGTGACATGTGAACCATTTGACAACCTTACGTGACAGTCACGTGGCGGTGAATTGACCATACAAATAATTTATTTTTTAATTGGAGGTGCTAACTTTATTAAAGAAACAATTTTTATTGGGGTTTACGGGTGTTTTAACGTTAAATGAATATAAATTTAAGTTATTTTGTGGGTGTCATCGGGTGTACTTCGAAATGGTGGTTGGTTGCTGAGTTGCAGTTCTCTGAGGACAACTTCCGTTTTGGGTAGTGGCGTGGTCTTGGTTTTCCCTTGCTTGTTCTTCGTTTGCAGTAATTGTTTGGGTGTGTGAGAGAAGCCACAACAAAACAAATTGGAAGAAGTTGGTTTTTTTTCAACAAAACCCTCTCCAGTCCATATTTTAAGATTTCACCTTTCTTTTTCTTCAATAAAACCATCTCCTTTCATAGCTCTTTTGGTGAGGCAATTCGGCTTTTCTACACTCACTCGTCTCCTTCAATCCTTCCGGTATGGAGTGATTTTCAGGTGTGGAATGGTTGTGATTTCTCCACACACAATTTCTACTCTGACTAAACCCTAAACTCCTCACACTGGTTTGGTTCAATCCTCAAATACTTTTCCATTTTTCAATATACAAATTCTAAACAAAGACAAAAATATCTTTTAACCACATAAGAAATTGTGTCACCTCATAGAAAGGGGAGTTATTTTCTAGGGTTATGATACTTTTGACACCGTCATGTGACATACCAACTATTTGACAACCTCACGTGACGGTGAGTTGACCATAAAAAACAATTTTTTTTAATTGGAGGTGCTGACTCTATTAAAGAAACAATTTTTTATTGGATCACGTAGTGGTGAGTTGACCATAAAAAACAACAATTTTTTTTAATTGGAGGTGCTGACTCTATTAAAGAAATCATTTTTTATTGGGGTTCACGGGTGTTCAACTTGAAATAAATATGAATTTAGGTTATTTTTGTTGAAAATAAAGTTGATTTTTTGTTTTACAATATTCTAGACTTTTCTATTATTAGCAGGGTAGTTAGGAGAAGTCTACAATATTCTAGAGATGTCTAATATTAATAAGGTAGTCGGGAGAAGTCCACAATTATTAGGATAGTTGAGAATTTAGGAGTCTAGAATATTCCCACGAGTATTAAGTCATTTGTCATTTGTCATTTGTATTAAACCATCTTGAGAAGTAAAAGTCTTCTAAAGTTTCTTTCCTCTTCCCTTGAATCATTCTCCTTTATTTTTGAAGTTATTATTCTTTGGTTGTATTTTTCTATCCTTTGAGTGTTCGGTCTTGGGCCAACAGGCTTTTTCTATTTTTTTCTGTTGTTCTTTTATATTTTACAATTTTGTGGGTGTCGTCGGAGGTTGGTCGGTGGTGCTTTGGAGTGATGGTTGGTTGTTGGGTCGCAGTTCTTCGAGGTAGGTGGTTTCCATTTTTGGTAATGGTGTGGCCTTGGTTTTTCCTTGCTTGTTCTTCGTCTGAGATAATTGTTTAGTTGTGTGAGAGAAACTACAACGAAACAAATTGGAAGAAGTTGTTTTCTTCCCAACAAAACTGTATCTAGTCAATATTCCAAGATTTCATCTTTCTTCTTTCTCAATAAAACTCTCTCCTTTCATGGCTCTTTTTGTTTGAAGCAATTCCGATTTTCTGTACTCAATTATCTCATCTCATCCTTTTGGTATGGAGTGATTTTCCTGTATAAGACGATTTTTTGGTGTAGGTTGTGATTTCTCCATATACAATTTTTATTCTGACTAAATCCTAAACTCCTCGAAGTGGTTTAATTCAATCCTCAAAAACTTTTATATTTTTAATATATAAATTTTATAAAAAACAAAAATACTCTTTAATCACATAAACAATTGTATCACTTCATAGTGGTTTGTACTGATTATCAAAATAACATTTTCTTATATAAAAATACATGTATGATAACTAAAATAAAGTGTGGTATTATGAATTATGACAAGTTTTTTAAAGTCATTTTTTTATAATGTTAATATATTGTCAGTCCCAGTATAATTATATATCCGAAAAATTATAATTTGACGAGAATTATGAAAACTCGAAAGAAAAATGGAAAGATGGAGTACAACACTACACTAAATCCATAATAATAGTTTATATCAACATTTATTCTACGGTTCTACTAAAATAAATAAAAATGATCTTATATTTTCACTTCTTGGTGTACATTTACTGTGAAGTAGATATCAATATAATTTAAACTTTTGACCTACTATTTGGGATTCAGTGAGGCAGCAGATCTGAGTTCATTGGGCTGTGATTAGTGTTTAATAGGTTGGGCTATTTTCTGCAGACAATTTCTTTTTTCACCCTATCATTTTTTTTCTCGTCTCATTAATATAAAAATCTCCACTTTACTCATTCTGTTAAAAAAGAATTTCTAGATATTGCAATCCGAAACTAAAAAATATCTTCTAGAATTACGTAATCCTAAAGTTATCTTTTTCGAATAGTTAATTCAGAAGATACTTTTAAAATTTAAGTTCTTGTACTGTTATCTATATCTAACACCTCTACAAAAGATTATCAAGAACTAATTAAAGATTAATAACTAGGTTGAAATGCTACCCAACAAATTATTATATTTAAAAAATAGAATAAAAAGTAAAAGTTCAAAAAATTACAAACGAGTAAACAAAAATGTAAAAGTCAATTCAAGGATCCATATGAGGGTAGAATTATTATGGAAATTCACTACAAATATGAATTGTATCAATTAATTTACATTCAATTAGAAACTTTTCTAGCATTTAATAATGAAAAACAGAAATTACAAGCTCAATCCTAATTATCGTAAATTTAAGTCAATGAACATCAATAAATTTCCTAACCTTTATAAATCTCAACATTAAATGAAACACGTAAAATTAGAAAGAAAATGAAACAATAAAAGAAGAATTCCTGATTTTAAATTGAATTTTAAAAATTTTCTGAGTCTGTCGATAATTACTGACGGATTTAGAATAAATCTGTTAATAAATCCGTTGATAAATTTAGCAACGAATGATATGCATCAATAAAATTATCGATAATAATATTTTATCGACGGATAAAATTCTATCGATAATTTAACTTTTTCTTATAATGAGAAATAAACATTTTTTAAAATTTTTATGTGATTAATTTTTATATAGTAAGATTATTTTAATTATATTACAAAAATATGAATACATTTAAAGTTAAATAATATTTTATTCTTCAAAATCATAATTTTATTATTTCATTTTAGTTACATGATTTCGTACAAATTTCAAAGAAAATTTTGTCTATTTTTATATTATATGAATTTAAAGTTTAGTTGAATTTGAGGAAAGTTGATTTAGCGTTATTTAAAATCCTTTGAATTGATAATTATAATTTTTAAATAAAAATACTTCATATTTAAAAATTATTTAAGTGAATATCTTACTATATGTTTGATAAGTTTTTTGTAAAATAATATTTGTTTTACAAAAATATAAAAAAAAAGTTGATAATAAAGTTCAAATAAACATACTACTAATGTACACACATATGTAAACATATGTACTTGTATACTATTAATATTGTATTATGAAAATAAAGAGATGAACAAAAATAAATAAGAGATATAAAAATGAAAATATTTTCTATTTTTCTTATTTTGATCAAAAGTAGAGAATTAAATATAAATAAGTAATGTATCGATTCTGGGAATAGTTAAATAAAGAAAACAAATAAAATTATTATAATATGGTAATGTCATAAAACCAAATAAACAAAATTGTTGGTAATTTGATTCTTTCATAAAGATAAAATCACATAATTAATATTAGTTTCATTTTAGAATCCTTGTATTCATATCCTCTGAAAACCCCCATTCCCCCCCGCAACCTGAGGAGCAAGCTTGGAATAAATATTCTTGAAAGACTGAGGACCTAAAGTTTTGGTATAAATGTTTGGTAGGTGATTTGTGGTGGAAATGGGAACAATTGGATGAGACATTTTTTCAATTTTTCTCTAACAATGTGACAATCAATTTCTATATGTTTCGTACGCTCATGAAACACTTGGTTTGCTGCAATATATATTGCTGAGTGTTAACACAAGACGTTTGATGTACTATTTCTTTGTTGGTAAAGAAATTAGTCATAAAAAATTCAGTCCCATTATCACTTATTATTTTTATTGTTGTCTCGAATTGTATTAGAACAAAAGTGACAAAATTTTTACAAAATCTTGACAACTTTAGATTTTTGTTTTAAAAAAAAAAATCTATGTGTATCACGAATAATCATCAACTATGGTCAAGAAATATTTATGACCATGAATTGATGGTATTAAGTACGGTCCCTAAAGATAAATCAAAACATTTTTTCGATTTAGATGTACTAAGAGGAAAGAGAAGTATTTTTTGCTTTGGAAAATGACAAACATCACAAACAAAAGATTTGTTATACTTAACAAAGGAAATATATTTTTGATAGCATCAATAGATTTGTTTTAAACATGTCCTAACCGAAAATGTCAAAGGTTTTCGAGATAACTAGCAGTAAAATTGACAATATTGATGATATGATATGTGGAGATTTGAAGTTTTTGATAAGAGGGGACCTTGAGTATATAAAGTCTATCTTGTATCTCAGTTGAACCAATCATTTTCAAAGATTTCTTATCTTAAATGTGACAACCACTAGAGTCAAATGTAATTACACATGATAAATTATCAATCACTTTTTCTACTGAAAGAAGATTAAAAATGAAATTAGGAATATATACATATATATATATATATATATATATATATAACATTACATGTGGCATGAATTTGATTCAGAAAAACACTTCCAGAATAATTAGCAATGACTTGACATCTAATTGGTAATTTGACACTGATAGGATTAATTTGATTATATGAAGTGGAATGAGTTAAGGATAAACAAATGTTGTCATACTAATATGTGTTGTCATGTTGGAAGAAATAACTGCAAACTTTAGAAGCATGAGTAGCAATTAGAGCTGTCAAATTAGAACTTGGATACCACTTGTTGGGAAAAAACACCGAGAAGACAAATAAGAATGAGAAATGAGTCAGACCCATACAAGGAAATGACACCACCTTCCACCCAAAACTTTAAGGCATTGGGGGGTTTGTGGGTCTTCTTTCTTATATGTTACTCAACTTTCTCATTTCTATTCAATGTGGGACTTAGACTTGCACTTGGATACCTAACAATCTTTCCCTCAGTGAGAGTCCCTCTTTCACATTGGTACACTCCCCTCTAGTGGAAGCATATTCAAACACAAGTACCTTACTCACAAACAACCTTCACTTGTATCGCAGTTTAAACATTTAAAAGGGATACGCTTGTTTGAAGCTCTGATACTATGAAAATAAGAGATGAACAAAAATGAACAAGAGATATATTTTGATAAAAAATAGAGAACTGAATATATAAAAGTAATGAACCCATTTTTAGTATGGTTAAATAAAGAAAACAAATAAAATTATTACAATATGATAATGTCATAAAACCAAATAAACAGAATTGATGGTAATTTGATGATGTTATAAAGACCAAATCACATCATTGATATTAGTTTGCTTCTAGAAGCCTTATATCCATATATATAGGCTTTGTTTATTTTAAAGGTTAAATTTGAGGAAGTTAAAAAGATAAAAAATAAAAAAAAATAGGGTGCAAATTAAAACAAAATGAACAAAAAATTTGTGAGTGATATGTTATAAAAAAATGTTTTAATTTATAAAATTATTATTTTATTCATGTATTTAAATGAATTTAGAATAAATGATACGTTATTTATACATTTTACTCAATACCTTTGAATACATTAATATAAAATAAAAGTTACAAAAATAAGAATAAAATAAAATTAAAATTGTTATTCTCAATATTATTATTATTAAGCAACTTACTTTTGAGTATTATTTTTTCAATTTTATTATTATTACTTTTATCAATGTTATTGTAAATATATGTATTATAATTATTACTCATAATTTTATACTATTATTTTAAAATAATATTTAAAAAATAAATTATCTTTAGTATTATAAATAATTAAATATTAAATATTATTTTTATTTTATTAAAATTATTATTTTTGTATTTATTTTTCTTATTATAATTAATAATAATATTATTCTTTTATAATTTTATTTTTATTATTGTTATTATTTTTAATTATTATTATTATTTATTTATTATTATTTTATAATTTTATTAGTATTATTATTATTATTTTATTTTTATTATATTATATTATATAAAGATTATATTATAATATAACTGTAATTAAAATATATAATTAATTATGTTATATAATATAATATCTATAACTGATTATGTGTAGTATGTAATCAATTATATTATAACTTGATTATATACTTAGATTATGTGTATAATTAATTATCTGTTTAAATTGGATTTAAAATTATCTCATTTTTATATTTTTTAGTGATGCCACTTTGTTTATTTGTTCGTAAATAAACTCTGACAGCTATGCAAGCATGACAGAGAAGGGTATTTACAGAAGGGCAGTTTCATCTCCATAAACAATTTAGAACAGTGAGACTCATAATTTCTGTCTACATCTACCTACTCATTGCCGGCAAAAACACTCATCTAAGTACATCTATCTCCCACAAATCAATCTAATCTTTCTTCTTTTACTTTTTCTTCTGTATTTTTGTTTTTTATGTTTGTTGCTTACTTCCTTTAATTACATAACAAGCAAAAACTAGTCATAATACAAAAAGATATAGTTCCAAATTTGCCTTTTATTCTTGTTTCATACAAACATTGTATTAGTACTCACTATAATAGTTATTATGAGCAACTCTCTCACTTTTTTTTTTTCACCAACGTATACCTGTGGCTGCAATAGGTTATGACAAATTTTTATGATATATAATTATTATACTTACATATTTCAATGTGTCATAACAAATGGTCCTGATTCTCATGTTCTAGAAGACGATCAGTGGTGTGCATCGGTATGATATCCTGTCACAGCATTTGATTTGAACCCTAAGGAACAATGACTGCATTAACTGTTCTGTTGCATTTCCATGTTCAACACCCCTGTTTTCTAGGGTTTGTGGTCCTTTGTTATCTACACCGCCCACTGTCTTATTTCATACCTCGGGCATGGTTGTCACGCTGTGGACACCCATGGTATGCATTTAAAGTTGAAATTCTCATCCACATGACATGAAACCTGTGTGGTCAAGGGAACAAAACTAGAAAAATAGTTGCATGTAACAAATATTCCACCCGAAATATTTATATTATAACTATGTTTTCTATTCCCATACAAACATACATGATTGTCATATATTATGGATCATTTGTCAACATTTTGAACTTTATAATGGAGAGGGCAAGTGTGAGTATGGTACTAAGTTATCTGTAATTCATTACTATGTTTTAGTACATTGCAATAATAGCAACTCATACAAGTTGAGTTACTTTCTCAACTAAAAAAATATAAAATATGAATTTTATTACCACATCTATGTTAACTAGTTCACTTTTAGTTTTATTTTAATAGAAAAAGTTCAAGAAACTCTATGCAACTCATTGTTTTATATATTTTTAAGTTTAATTTAATTATGATATATATTATTAATATAAATTAATAAAACTATAATTAATATTTTATGAGAAAAATAAATATTTTTTTGTTCAAAATTAATTAATCTAAATTTCATCGTTTTGATATCTAAATGTTCTAAACATCAAATATATATTGGATCATAATATTCAAATTTTAAATGTAAGCATTCAAAATCTTAATTAAGACATTGTAAATTATTTAGTGATTTTTTTAATTATACCACTTTCTGAATTTTTTATATTATTTTCATTTTTTTCAGTGTTTGTTATTTTTTTTTCATTTATTCTTATCCTCCATGAGATGCACGTACTAAAATAATATTTTCTATTTGTAAGTCAGGGTTCAACTCGAATTTTTTTAAGTAATTTTCATTACCATATTAACAAGGTTCAATGATAACCGTTTGAAACAATTCTAAGAAGCATATTTAAGACGTTCTTGAAAATTTACCCCTATTATACTAGTGCACTTAAACAGCTGCACAAAGCAACATTAAGTTTTCATAACTATGGATACAAATAAATATACATATTTATTCTTATGTAATAAGAATTAACAATGTGTTGAAACTTTACTGATTTAATAAATTTAGGCAAATTAATTAACTTTCATAGCATAAAGTTTACTCAATCTAAATTTTGATAGAATTTCTTTTTAAATGTTAAAATTGAAATTTATATATAAATAAATATTAGAGCGTCTGTACGTTGTTATAATATTTATTTTCTCCTGGTTAACTGTTAATAACTTTTATGATAAAACATCTTTCAGCTTATGTATAAATATGATAATCCTTAGTTTTTTACATTTAATTTTATAAAAAAAATAAATTTTATCACCGCTCATCGATGGATAACATTCATCTAGACAGGTTACATCATGTACTTTTAATATAATGTATTTATATATGTATATAAATATTATTTTATTCTTAAATAATTGTTTTGAAGAGTTTAACACGATATGGTAAGTTTAAATCTCATTGTGGATATCATATAAGAAAACATTATAAATAATTTTCAAATGACTATAACTAAATTCAATTATAAAGGTGTTTAATTTCTACAAGTTTTGTGAATTGATTTTGTTAATAATTTATTCGGAATAAGTTTTTTTATAATAAAAACATAATATTTAATATCATCAATGTATCTCTACCATATTTTAGCAAAAATATATATTTATTGCTTTTTTAACCTGTCATGTGTAAAACTAAGCTAGCAAACCTGATCAAGTCAATAAAAGTGCAATACAGTTCAGTTGGTTGTAAAATTTACATTGTTGCACATACTGTAAACAATTAATTTCTTTTACTAAAATTAATAATCCATGACTATTTATCAACACAACTATGAGTGGTTAACTCTCCTTACACTTTTTTTCATGCATTTAAGGGACAAGAACTGATATTAAGTATATGATTTAACTTATTTTAAAAAATCTATCTATAACTTTTAAAAAACTAAAATCATAAGCATATTTTCATCTCTTTATTGTTCTTAGAGTGAACTAATAGGTGAAGAATGTATATATGTTCTCCCATTAAATTCCCATTAAATTTGGTAGCGAGAGAGAGTTAGGTGTATAGGAAAAGTATGCATAAATACTGAATAGTATGCTTTAGGGTAGTGTAGCTCCTAGTCTGTGGTGGAGCTGCTACTCTGTTTTCATGACTTTTTTTACTACTGTCATAATTAGAGTAGTGTACCAGCTGCTAGTCTCTTAATTTCCTTCATTTATTTCTTTTCACTTCACACCACCCTTCCCCTTTCTCTCTTCTTATCAAAGTCTATTTATATTCCTCCAGATTATAGTATATATTACCTTTATCTTTACTTCATAGATATGCATAACATAGTTCCAAGAAGTATAACTAGTATGGTAATTTATTTTATTTTATTATAATAAAATAAATAATCAGTTCAGTATAATAAAAATTAATATATTTTATTTTTAGTATAATAAAAAAAGTTACAGTTTCAACATAAATATTTAAATTTCGTTAATTTTTTTACCTCTAATATTAGTTAAGATAATTAAATATATATTTTATTTTTAGTATTTGTTTATCATTAATGTTTGTTTATTAAAAGAATCAATACTAATATGCAATTAATCTTGAAGAAATGGTTGAGAATTTTAAATTTAACAAAAATAATTCAAATGCTTTTTTAAAATTAATTATATATTAATATTAATTTTCACAATAAATACAGGTCACAATTTATAAAGGCTAAATGTTTCTTTAATCATCTTAATTTTTAATGGAGTTTAAATAAAATTAATAAAATTATAATTTTTATATTAAAATTATAATTTTTTCCTTATTATATTAAAGAGTATGTCAATACTTGACAATTATTTACCTTAATTAATATAAAATATTAGATGATAGTTGTGAAAAAGTGACATGTAGGTTGTAAACAGAATATTTATATATTATATAAAAGTTTAAGCAAAATGCATTGGAACAGTGTGTTTTATTTTATGATAAGTAGTATACTAAGTTTTAGACCATGTTGAAGATGTGGTTTTAAAGTCAAAACTTGGAAAGAAATCCTTTTAAGTTCCACATTTTATTTTAAGAGAATTGACATGATTTATTGCGTTAAATCACACACATAATTTATCAGACAAGATGGACTTTGTCTCCAAAATATCTTTCTGATTAGAAATGACAAAAAAATACTTGTGTCACACCGAAATTTTATTCTAAATTTTACAAACTTATTTGTAGAGTAAAGGAGTCATTAGAATGCAAATGAGTAATAAAGAATCGTTAAAAAAATCAAATAAAAGGATGTAAATTATGAAGTAACCAAACTTAATTAAACATAAGAGGAAAGTAAATAAATAACTATATATTTTTTTGAATAAGTTAAAAGAACAAAAAAATAACTTTTAAAATAAAAAATAGTTTTTTATTTTTCATTTTCTTTCTTTAAAGGTGTGAAAAAAAAAATTAATCAGAAAAAATGCTGACAACTTTATACCAGTTGTAAACTGTAAGAGTAGAGTTTCACAACAGTTTACTGCATTACAACAAGTACTCTGTCAATCCACCACATCAATTCCATCACACCACCCCTTACTTTTACCTAATCCAAATTCACCATTTCCTCTATATTCACCCTTCTGTTACACCTTATAAACTCCCGGAAAAAACATAACAAAAGCATTCATAAATTAAGGTGGATTCCACCTATACTAATCTTAAGCGCACATAATGATGGAATTAACAAATTAGACACTGTACTAGAAGAGATTGTTCATGATATATGTATCCAAAAGTTATGAAATTAAACAAATTATAAAAATTCAAGTACAAACAGAAAATAAGATAGTTCTAATTAAGAAAACAATGAAATAAAACTAGCTAACAAACTTAAATAAAACAAAACATAAGGAATAAATACATAATAATAATAATGAGAAAGGATTGGAAGTTTGAATGAATAGACTGATACTAGGAATTCATGTTAGAAAATAATAATTTGTTATCAACTGATGAATGGATTCAGTGTTGGTAGGAGCGCAGAACCGCTCCACAGAAAGTGCAAACAATGGCTCTCCAGGATTTCCAATAGAAGGGAACACGGCAGAACCTGGTGGCCGTCTTCATCTCGGCAACACTGGCTCCGCCTCCGCACCGGGAGCAGATCCCGGCGGCCGGCTTGCTCCGCTGCATCTCCCGCTGCTGGTCCACCAGAAAGCAGAAGCACACCATCTGCTCCTTGTTAATGAGAAGTTTATGAGACAGTATTGAGGACAATTTGTTGGTTGTGTTGAATGGGTGATGTTGTTGGTATTATAGGAAAGGTAGCTGTGAAGATGGTTGGATCTTGACCGTTGATCATGTTTAATGAAGCAACATGTTAAAACATTAGGTAATACCAATAAATGAAAAGGTGTGTTGGATACATTGGTGGCAGTTGGTAGGTCCTTTCTTTATTTTTTCACTTCAATTCCCTATCTGTGTGTACTTCCATTTTCAATGTTTTTATTTAATTCCATCTTTTGAAATTTAATCCAATCTACAAACTTTTAAAACAAAATGAATTAACATGGTCCATTTAATATTAGACAACACATAATCAATTCTTGATTATTATCTATTTCTCATAAATCATATAATTGGAATATGTTTTGTTAGTTGAAATTATGAAGATATAATAATAATTTAGAACCATTTGATATTCTTGTGTGGAAATATTTATAAAAAAAATATTAAATATAAATGCTTCAACTAACAAAATTTGAACCTTATTCAACAGTGTAGACTTTTTGCAGAGGCCAAATGGTCACAAAAAGTGGAAAAGTTGGAAGTCTCACTTCAGGAGCGGCTGGAATCCGATAATTGCACGTTGAAAACAAATTTTGGAGATATCAAAATAATTAATTTTATTATATATTTTCCTAATTTATTTTAGGCGTCGTTTAAGATTTAAATAACTAAAAAAATATAATTAATTTTCTTAATTTTAATAAAATATATTTATTGTATTGTTTTCATTTCTACATTATACTATATGTATAAATTAATTAGGAAAAAGATAAAAATACAAATGATAAAAGATAAAAGAGTAATTAATTGTGTTTTAAACTTTAAAAGTGATAGTTTGTGATATTGAAAAGAAATTGAGAAAACTTTACAAAAAGAATTTTGACGAGTAGGTTTAGGTTATATTATAAGGCTTCGGGTACAAAAATAAAATATAAAAGTTATAGAAAATGAGTTTGTTTGATAAAAACAATAACTGAAAGGTCATTAGTGAATGAAAAATACAAAAATACTAAAATAAATCATAAATATTGATGTTAGCAAAAGCAAAAACTTAAAAATATTAAAACAAAATTGTCTATAAAAATAATCAATGTGATATTATATACTTAACTTACAATTATTAATAATTGAAAATAAATCACTTTATGTTAGAAAAGTCTATTAAAAACCTAACATAAAAGTCTATTAAAAACCATTACAATTAACACATATAGTCAGCATTAAAAAGTTTGTGGTTGATGACCCCATTATAGTCCAAAAAGTCCATCCCTAATTCTGATACACTTCCTTTCATATAAAGTTTTGATAAAGTTGGCATTTTGATAACTTGTTTGAATAACAAACAATCAATTATATCAAACAAATGGTACTTACAAAAAGTCATTCCTATTTTAGAGTAATGTTTAACCATTTTAAGAAAAACATATTTTTTGTTTTATTAACCATATTTTACTATAATTAATGAGTGATATGAGTTTGAGAAAAAACCTTAAAGGTTTTCTTTTGATTTGAGATTCATGACTTTTGGTGATTTTATAGAATATATTAAAAGGGTGGACTCATAAGATTTAAAGATAAAAAGACCTTGAAGCTTTGACCTAACAAGAATCACTTGAAGCTGCGGAGATTGAAAACAAAAAGTGGGTGGTGGAGCATCAGCTGCGGACTAAGGAGATTGTGTTTCACTACTCTGCTCTCTCCCACTCCCAAAGAAAAAGACAGAAGAACATCATATTTATTAATTCTGATTTTTCTGGAAAGCCAAAAAAGCAAACCGTCATGGAAACTATAATGGTTATTCAGAGTATTTATTTGATAACAGACCCTTTTGGATGAGTTCTGTACAATTATAATGTTTCTTGGTCCACACAATTTGATGTAGAAAAGTTTGGTCAGAAGAAAATGGATTAATGCTGTCTGTACACCTTAATGCTCTCATCTTGGTGGATTTGCATGTGCCAGCACAGAAGGGGTTGCTTGCATATGGGATATGTCTGTAAAGAATTGTACTGTATGTTTCAGTAGTCGCACACATGTAAAAACATATATCAAATGAGATGGAAATGATGTGATTTATATGGAAATTTTATGTGAACACAGTTTTTAATATTCTAAGAATTGGAATGTTATATAGTAGTTTCATTAGTGAGGAACATTAAGCAGATAATTCATAGAAGTTTTTAAATATTTGTAAAAAAAAAAAAAAAGGTATAAAAAACCACTTGAAATGGAGATGCAGGGGATCGAACCCTGTACCTCTCGCATGCAAAGCGAGCGCTCTACCATTTGAGCTACATCCCCATGTTTTTAAATGTTTAATCAATAATTATTAAGTGGTTATCTTCAACTTTCGTTATTATGAAATCATTGATATCACTTTATATGATGTTCATATTATACTGAGATGAATATTGTTTATAATACTTATTCAAGTAAGATATTTATATATAACATATGTTTTATTAATGTTACATCTTCAAAGTATATTCAACAAAAACAATAATTTATTTTTTATTAATAATTTATATATAATTCTCTTTTGTTTAAGATTCTCTAGCTTTATGTATAATACTTCTTTTTAAACATTTTTTATATATGTCACAGTGTAATTCTATTCTAATTTCATTGTTTACTAATTTCATTTCTATTAATTAATCAATATGAAAATAAAAGATCGTGTTCTTTATTACATAGCTACTGCACTGTTACGAAACTAAAGATACGAGGAAATCACTAAATCACAAAGTTTGATGAAATTCAGGAAAAACAAACTTCCATAATTTTCTGGATGATACAACTCAGAGAAAGTCAAACTATAGGTTAAAGAAATAGAGAAAATCTTTCAGGTAATGAATTGTTCAAACAAACAAAAGGTATATTATGTTGTATTTTATGTTAATTGGAGAAGCTGAATATTGGTGGGATAATACCAGAAGATTGTTGGAGAATGGATGAATAAATATTACTTGGGAAGTATTTAAAACCAAATTTCTTGAAAAATATTTCTCCAATGACGTGAGGAGAGCAAAAGAAATTGAATTCATGCAATTAAAACAAGGGAACATGTTAGTTGGGAAATATGCTTCAAAATTTGAGAAATTGGAAAAATACTTCACTTTCTTTTACCACCCTAATGAAAGAATGAAATATATAAAGTTTGAGGACGGGCTTAGACCTGAATTAAAGAAAGTAGTAGGAATATTAGAAATTTCTGATTTTCCTACCCTTATTCATAAGTGTAGATTCATAGAAGATATGAAGAATAAACATGATAATAGGATTTTCTGCCCATTTTTAGATTCTTTTGTAGTCGTGTTTATAGATGATATACTTGTACAATCTAAAACCTTTGAGGAACATGATGAACATCTTAGAACAATTTTGTAGATTTTTAGGGATAAACAATTATATGCTAAGTTGTCTAAGTGTGAATTCTGGTTGGAGGAAATAAAATTTTTGGGCCATGTAATTTTTAGGGAAGGTGTATCAATATACCCAACTAAGGTAAAAGCGGTTTTGAAATGAGAATCACCCAAATCAGTGATCGAGATTCGTAGTTTCTTAGGTTTGGCTGGATATTATAGGAGATTCGTTGAAGGATTTTCTAGAATAGTTATGCCCTTAACCCAGCTCACTAAGAAATGACAAAAATTTGAATGGACTGAAAAATGTGAAATTAGTTTCCAAGAACTTAAGAAAATATTGACCACTTCTCCTATATTAGCCTTACACGGTCCCAATGGGCACTTTGTTGTATTTTGTTATGCTTCCAAAATGAGGTTAGGATGTGTTCTTATGCAAGATCGAAAAGTAGTGACGTAGGCTTCTAGACAACTAAGAACACATGAGAACAATTATCCAACCCATGATCTAGAATTGGCTGCCATTGTTTTTACATTAAAAATTTGGAGACATTATATGCATGGTGCTAAATTTAAGGTTTTTAGTGATCATAAGTGTCTCAAATATTTGCTTGATCAAAAGGAATTAAATATGAGACAAAGAAGATGAATGAAATTTGTAAAGGATTATAATTTTAAATTACATTACCACCCAGGAAAAGCAAACGTAATACTAACACCTTAAGCAGAAAATCTTTACATGTTTCCACATCGGTGATCCAAGAAATGAACTTGCTAGAGAAGTTTAGGGATATGAATTTGTCAATATCTTTAAGTCATGATAGGATTGAATTGAATCCAATTCAGGTTATTAGTGACTTAAAGAGAGAAATTAAAGAGGCTCAAACAAATGATGAATTTCTTCAAAAGAAAAAGAAATTGGTGAAACAAAAGAATGGAGGGATTTTTGTCATGGATAGAGAAGGAATTTTGAATTTTAGAAATAGAATTTGTGTTCCAAATGATGATAGAATTAAGAAAATGATAATAATATTCCTTTCACTGAACGTAACTATTTTTCAATCAAATTGGAACCTGCAAATAACTTTATAAAGGCCAATGAAATTGGACCCAACAAGAATCACATTAAAAATGAAACTTTCTCTCACGAAAGACAATTCATCATCTTCTTCAATTCACGCAACTCTTCATCAAATTTACGTTACTTTTCACCAACTCACTCAATCTATCAAATCAGGAAAAGGAGATATGCATATTGCCTTTTATTTTTCAACCTTTTTCAGTGAGTTACCCCTAAGCCTCGTACCCTTCTCAACTTTTATCAAACTTATTTTTAGAAATTATTATTCTGATTTTTATCAACTCGTTTTATGTATTCATACTGATTTTAATGTATGAATTATATATTTTGATTTGGTTGATTTTACTCATAATCATGATGTGTTTATATGGATATAGTTTTTGGCTGGAGGACATGTTTCTTGAGGTTTCTAATGAGCAGAAGTGATGTATGATTGGTCGTTTATCCTGACTATTCACTGTTGTTGTATTCCATACTATTTATATACTATAATTTGGTTTCTTTTGTTTCCACTCATGATCATGATGTGTTTATATGGGTAGAGTCAGGGGCTAGAGGACTTGTTCTTTGAGGTTTCAAATAAACAAGAGTAAGGTTGATATTGATTTTCTCATTTATCCTAACTATTCATTGTTGTTGTATTCCATGTTGTTTATATGATGATTTAATTGATATTTTCCATTGTTCATTACGGTGATGATTGAACTCTATGAATGATTTAAGATTTTACCTTTAAAATTTCTTAAAGGCAATTCTATAAAACATATGTATATTTCACTTTTTTCTCTGTTTTACTGTTAATGATTAACGTGTGATAGTTCAAGAGTGATGGATGGACCAAACGTTCCACTCTCTTTCATAGCTGAGATCACAACCTTCTTCCCTGGAAACAAATGGAGGACGAAGGTAATTGCAGTTCTGTCACGTTCAGGGGCACTGTCCACACAGTTTTTAGGTTTACCAAGTATATACATATGTATACACATTTATACATGTGTATAGACATATATATATATATATATATATATATATATATATATATATATATGTGTATGTATTATGAACAATTAATTATATATTGTATAAATTTCAGGTAACAAAATGTAGTAAGAACTTTATGGTGCAGAATAGCCAATATTCACTGTTTATAACCGAATTAAGTTAATCCTAAATTACTATGCATCCCGAACTGAAACAACCATGTATCATCTTTGTTGTTGTTGAACATAAACTTGATTGACGAATCCCAATCTCATGTAAGCAGTATAAAGAAATTGCTTTGACTTGTTCTCATAGTAGTTATTGACCCTTACTCAACTCACTATTGTTTTATGATCCAGTAGTTTTAACTGTTATATTCGTAAACCACTCTTCAAATCACGACTGTTTTATGAATTTTAAATCTTTCTAAAATTTTTCAAAAATTCCATAATGTTTAAATGTTTTCTAAAGTTAGATTCCGAAGCATGAATCACTTTCTACTGCCAATTTCATAAAGAGTATGTAATGATTTGAATTCGATTGGGAAATTTCTTTATATGTATATAAATTCTTAAATGTTTTCAGTCGTCAAAACTTTACCTAATATACCTAAGATAACCTCGTATTAAAAAAGAGAGTAAACTTTGAGATTTTTGTAAGTATTATGAATTGTTTTCCGTTTTGGTTACCTCTCCTCCTCATTTCACGTGAATAAATTTAAAAATTTTAAAGGTGTTCTCATACTAATTATTTCTAGTAGTAACTGCTTCTTGATTTATGAAATCTTATATATATATATATAGAGAGAGAGAGAGAGAGTTTATGTTTTCTTCACTATTTTTGTTTTGTTTAAGCTACTGCCTATTTTATTTTTTTGTGAAGGAATAAAATTATAAAATTTTATTTTACATAATAAATAAATTTAAGACCTCGCATTTCTCAACTATTTAGCCAAATTTTATTCAACTATGATTCAATAACTTGTTTTTGTACATTTATATATGTACAAAATTTATTTATCGAATGGATTCTTTTGCAACTCAATTAAGAAAAATAAAAATTAGTAATATATATATATATATATATATATATATATATATATATATATATATATATATATATATATATTGTCATCAATTTTATTTATTTTTCTTATAACAAATTCAGATTGTAATATTGTGTATTTGCTTTCTTTCTTTAGTTATATCTATGATGGATACATTACTATATTCAACCATTTGCTTTTGCTCTCAATAGAAAAACAGAGAATATTTTTATTCTCGTATATTTTGTTTATTTTTTTTTCATCTTTTCATTTTATAATATGATTTATTTCATTATATGGTATTAGAGCACTCATTGGTACATTTACTCGTTCTCTCTTATAATAAATTATCATTTTCTTATAAATTTTGTTATGTCTCTTTCTTCACGTGCTGAGTCAAACACTTATTATAAGACTGTCACATGATTATTGGAAAAATGTTATACATTATGAGATATATGCTTTGGAGTCAAATCAAACATTGGAGATTTCTTACTTTCTCTGTAATAGGGGAGTCAGACAGGATGATTTTCTTTCTCCTTTACCTTTTTGTATTGCTATCAACAGAAAAGCAGAAAGAATATTTTCATTCTTATATCTTTTTGTTCATTTTTATTCATCTTTATTTTATAATGATATTTATTTCATAATATCTTGTTATGCAACACAATAGATTTTCATATACCTTCTTTTACTTCCTTTGTCTAAATTTATTGTAATACAATTATCTTAATTTTCTAAATCAATACTTGAATATTGTACAATTTACTTATATGATCAACTAAACATCTCCAAGTTGAAATTTTTGAAAAGATTGAAACTATAATTTTCGTATACTTTGAAGACCATTTCCTACAATTTCAATTATTTTTTAATGCTTATACCTGTAATTTTCTTGTGAAGATTTTCAAATGAAACTCATTCCGCATAAACATACAAACTGTATAATGAATTCCAAATCAATATATATATATATATATCATTCTCTCTTTCATAAATTATTTTAGAAACACTCAACTAATAATATTGTGTATACTACTTCCTTATCTTCTTTAGTTTCCTTGTGATTGTAATTTCTTATTTTTAATACAATGTAAATCAATATCAAATCTAATAAGTGTTGAATTTTGTATCTCTCATGCTATAGAAAGTTGTCTAGTTCAATCATCTACACCTATTTAATCAAATAAGGAATCAATTAAAGTGATTTAAAAATAAATAACGTGAGACTTTTATTTCTTCAAAAACTCATACAAGCATTTTTAACCTACTAAAATTCTTTTAATAGATTAAATGGACAACTAATAGGTTTTAAAAACTCATTTTTCATTATCAAATGATTTTATAATTATAGCTTAAAATTCCTTAAGTGAAAACAACTTAAAATTTTATAATACGTTCAAAGATCTTTTAAGAAATGACATATATTTCACTAATGTGAATCTTCAAGATTACCAGTATATTCAACAAAACAATCTATTTTTTATTAATATTTCTTTTTGTTTATGATTTGTATATAGTTTTTTTTTTTTAAGATTCTCTAGTATAATACTCTTTTTTAAAATTCTTTTAATATTATAAAAGCAAAATAATAATAAATTATTGAATATAATTTATTTTCTTTTTGTTATCGTTGATAAGATATAATTTGAATTAAATATCATTAAGTGATACAGTGGTTAAATATGATTTAAATATTTTTATTTTTATTATTAGTTAAAATGAATTTGATTAGTTAATAGATTATTTTATTCAAAATCTGTTATAACTAGTTATATCTAATTAAATTAGATTTCATAAAATAAAGTAAGATATTATTTGGATTTGTGTTTTCACTGTTGTATAAATAAAGTATTTGGTTTCATATGTTGTACATATAAGGAAAGTGCAATTTTATTTGGAAATTCCCAGAATGGGTAAAAAAAAATTTAATTACCACCCTGGGTAAATCTTGCCATGTCATCGCGATACCATTATGAAGAAATCGTGTCACAGTGGCACGATTTTGTTTAGCAGTCAGTGGGATCGTGCCAACATGGCACGATTTTATGAGTTAATTAAAATCGTGCTGATGTGATACGATTTTAATGTATTTTTTCTGAACTGAAATCGTGCTGATGTGACACGATTTCAGTGTATTTTTTGAACTGAAATCGTGCTGAGGTGACACGATTTCAGTTCAACTAAATTACACTAAAATTGTGTCACATCAGCACAATTTCAATACATTTATAAATATTTGTGATTGGTGTATATAAGTGATGTAGTGTATAATTTATATAAACCCGTGGAAGCCTTAATAAAATGCAAAATAGTTATTTTTTTATTATCGAAAAGAGTTTCATATATATATATATATATATATATATATATATATATATATATATATATATATAACTATATTTTTAAACTAATATTTAATTATTTATTTGAAAAGAGTTTTTCATTTCATTCTATCAATACCTCGTGAATTTATAGAAATTGATAGAAATTTAGAGTAATGGGTGTGGTTAAAGTTATTACAATATTTAAAAGTGAAAATTATTACTTATATATATGAAAGACATTATCGCACAACTACACAAAAATGAACAACAATCAGCTATGTGCATTGTGCAGTGCTACGACAGACAGAACTCAGAGTTTGAAGTCCAGGAAATACCTACTCCCCAACTTCGTCGCCGACCTATGTCATACAAAGTCAAATTAAATAAATGGTGGTGTGATTGCAGACAATTTCAAGCCCTGAAGTTGCCTTGTCCACATGTCATAACTGTTTGTTCATTTTCTCATCTACAGTTAGTCATATTCGTTTCTCCCCTTTACAGCCGCATCAACATTTTAAAGGCCTACGAAATTCAATTTCATCCAGTTCAAAACCAAAACTATTGGTCTCCTTACACGGGTCTAATATATGATACCTGACCCACACATGAGAAGAAGCAAAGCTGGAAGACCAACTATATGATACTTGACTCCACTACATCACTTATGTACACAAATCACAAATATTTTGCGAAATTATAAATGTACTGAAATCATGCTGATGTGGCATGATTTGTGTAATTTAGTTGAACTGAAATCGTGCTGATGTGACACAATTTCAGTGTATTTTTCCTAAACTGAAATCGTGCCACCTCAGCACGATTTTAGTTCAGAAAAAATACATTAAAATTGTGCCACATCAGCACGATTTTAATTAACCCATAAAATTGTGTCATGTTGGCACGATTTCACTAACTGCTAAACAAAATCGTGCCACAGTGACACGATTTCTTTATAATAATATCACTGTGACATGACACGATTTACCCAGACTGGTAATTAAAAAAAAATTTACCTATTCTGGAAATTTCCAAACAAAATTGGACCAGAATGGGAAATTTGCCTACATCTAAAGAGAAACCATTTTCTATCGAAAGTTTAAAGAATTGTTCTCTCCCTACTTCAAGAGAGTATTGGTGTTTGGTCAAGAGAATAAAAGTGTGCTAAAACAAAGTAATTTTCTAATCCTAACTTAATATTTAAGTTTCAAATTCATGTCAATGATTTACATTTTATGACTAAATACAGTATGGGATTCCTTTTTTTTCTTTTCGAGTAATAGGATTGAGTAGGATCTTCAATATAGTTATGTTAACCCAAATTTCACTCACAAGCATTAATTCCTGTTTTCTAATAAATTTTTTTAAAAATAATTTTATTTAGTTATGTCATGTTTCAAAATTCCGGTTACTATAAAAGATAATTATTTCATTGATAAGATATTTCTTATCTTAAAAGGAAATATTATTTTGTTTTTACGGGTTTACTAATGTCTTTTCTTGAAAAAAAAAAAACAAAGATTTTCATTTGAAAAATGATCATTTCGCTTGATTTTCAAATTAGAAAATGTGACTTAAAAGAAAAAGAAATCTAATTTCTAAAAGAAGATTTTGAAGCTTTGGTACTTATTCAAGGTTCAAACTTATCTGTAACGTACTATCCTTTTATTTGTTGAGAAGTTTTAAAGAAAAAATCATCATAAAAATTGTATTTTTATTTTTTTCTGTTTTTTTAGAAGTTCGAAAAATCTTTATATAGTATAAAAATTTTCTTTGGCTTTGCTCACTTTTTGGTATTGTGGATATAAGGATTGGAAGAATGATGATACATATTAGTCGAAATGAAACAGAACCAACTTCTATATATTGGATAAAGGAAGGATGTAATAAAAATCTACAAAGGCTTTCGGAGACATTTCTAACAAGTATTGCTAAGACTTGTTTGAAATCATCAACTACATGTAAATGCAAATATATAAATGATCATTTCATATAGGATGTTAATTGTCGAAATCCACATTCGTGGTTTATTTCAGAGAAAACTTCTGTCAACATACAAAATATTATAAAGGTATATTGTTTATTTCAATAGTATCAAGTATTATGTACATGTCATTTTTTAACTCTTTCAATCATTCATATGTATTATCATATGAAACATTTGCTACGAGAACAATATAAGACCTTCAAGAGCGAGCAATATGGTGGACACCACCTTTTCAAGGATTTGCTAAAATTAATTGTGATGGAGCATTCACAATTGGATGATACAAATCAAGATGTGATCTCTTCTATCATTAAAATGAGTAAGTCTGCTAAAATGGTTTATTGGAATCACGTGTTTAGGAAAGTGAACTCAGCAGCTGACGGTCTTGCCAAACATGGATTAACTGTGTCGAGACTTAGGTGTTAAAGTCTATGAAGATCCTCCTTATTTTATTGACAGTCATTTGTACCTAGATAAAATTGGAAAAAAATATTATAAGTGATACATTTATGAATTTTGATGTACTTTACTTAAAAATTGTATCCAATAACTTCATATATTACAATTCATTTTTTTTCATCTCTTCATTTTATAATATAAAATTTATTTCATAATATAGTATTAGAACACTGATTTCGGAGTTCTGATTACTACATTTACTCATGGCTGAAATTGTTGATCTTTCATGAGACCCCTTGTCATCCTTGAATATGATTTGTTCTCTCAATACGCAACAAGAGAGACAATTTTTTGGTGATCAGTCCAAGACAATGATTGATACTAGTAGAAGAAGTTATGGAAGATGATATACTTCTAAAGTATGCAGTCATTGTGAAAAGACGGGACATATGATAGATACATGTTATAGAAAGCATGTTTTTCCACCTCAATTCAAGTTTAAAAATTAAAAAGTAGATTGTATTAATAACCAGCAAAATTATGAAGGTTCAAGGTCACAAGTACATTCTCAGCAAATTGGTTTTACTCATGAGCAATATCAAACATTGTTAGTCCTTCTACAGCAGCCTACATCCAGTGACAATGCTTCTAATCAAATCTTTGTTATTCCTTCCAACATGACAACACACATTGGTAACAAATTTCTTCCTTCTTTTAGTTATTGAATTCTTGATAGTGGTCCTACTAATCACATTTGTTCATTCTTGACTTATTTCACTTTATATCATCAAATTAATCTTATCAGTGTCAAATTACCAAATGAAAATCAAGTCATTGCCAATTATTCTGAAAGTGTTTTTCTCAATCAAAATGATGTTTTCTATATATTCCTAATTTTACTTTTAATCTTCTTTCAATAAAAAAATTGCTTGATAATTTTATCATGTGTGATTACATTTGACTCTAGTGGTTGTCACATTCAGGACAAGAACTCTTTGAAAATGATTGGTTCAATTGAGATGCAAGATAGACTTTATATATTCAGGGTCCCTTCTTATCAAAACCTTCAAATCAAACCTATTAAATCTCCACATATCACCAATACTGTCAATTACTACAAGTGATCTCGAAACCCTTTGACATTTTCGATTAGGGCGTGCTTCAAACAAATCTATTGATGTTATCAAACATATTTTTTTTTGTTAAATATAAAAAATATTTTATTTGTGATGTTTGTCATCTTGCAAAGCAAAAGACTTCCCTTTCCTCTTAGTGCATATAGATCTAAAAAATATCTTCATTTGATTCATGTTGATGTGTGGGAACCATACTCAATATCATTAATTCATGGTCATAAATATTTATTGACCATAGTTGATTATTCAAGGTACACATGGATTTTTCCTTTAAAATAAAAATTTGTAGTTGTTAAGATTTTGGAAAATTTTGTTGTTTTTATTCAAACACAATTTGAGACAACAATAAAAGTAATAGAAAGTAATGATGAGACTGAATTTTTCATAACTAATTTTTCTATCAACAAAGGAATAATACATCAAATTGCATGCATGTGTCAATACTTCACAATAAAATAGTATATTTGAAAGGAAACATGGTCATTTAATAAGTGTGGTAAGAGCTCTCATGATTCAATCTCATTTATACAAAATTTATTAGTCATATTCTGTGATACATGTTGCACATATTATAAACATGTTTCTCACACTTGTTTTAAATGATTTCTCCCCTCATGAAATGCTTTACAAAACTTTACCAGATTTTAATCAATTAAAGGTGTTTGGGATGTTATGCTAACACTTTGTCAATAAATAGAAGTAAATTTGATTCAAGGACATCAAAATATGTTTTTATTGGTTTTAAAAGAGGACAAAAGGATATATTTTGTTGAATATTCAATCAAAAGAAACTTTTGTGTTGAGGGATGTTGTGTTCTATGAACATGTTTTTCCATATCAAAATGTTGAGGATACTAGCAATAAAACTGACAGTCCAAACATTTATGATCAAAATCCTTTTACAGAAGACCAACCTATTTTGAGTCAGCCATCACAAGTCATTCTTGCACCCTGTGATAATGTTGAAAATAACAGTAATAATAACCATGAATAAGAAGATCATCCTGTTTTGAGTCATCCATCACAAGTTATTTTTGCGCCCTGTGATAATGTTAATAATAGTGACCATGAATCAGACATTTAGGTTTCAATAAAAGTTTGTTCCCATAGAAACCAAAACCTCAATGAAAATCATGAAACAACACATTCAATTCCAATGAGTACCAGAACAAAAGGACCACCTGACTATCTAAAGGATTATCATTGTAATCTCAATGTTTCCAATACATCCTCTATAGTTAAATATCCTTTGAATTTTGTTTTGTCTTATAATAAATTATCACCTTCTTATAAATCTTTTGTTATGTCTCTTTATTCACATGTTCTTATTCTGAAGCTATGAAACATGATTGTTAGAGAAAGGCTATATAGTGTGAGATATCTACTTTGAGTCAAATCAAACATTGGAGACTGCTCTTCTGCCTTAGAACTAAACTGTCATAGGTTACAAATGGGTATTCAACATAAAGTATAAGGTTGATGAGACTGTTGAAAAGTATAAAGCAAGATTAGTGGCGAATGGATACACACAAATAGAGGGCATTGACTATCTTGAAACTTTTTCTCCAGTAGCAAAGATGACTACTATAAGGTTACTTCTTTCTCTAACTTCTATATATAACTGGGAATCAAAACAGTTAGACATAAAGAATGTCTTTTACATGGAGATTTGAAAGAAGATGTATACATGGTTGCTCCTCTTAGATTGACTTTTATTCAACCAGGACAAGTTTGTAAATTAGAAAACGCTTTATGTGGTCTTAAGCAAGCCAACAGGGAGTGATTTGCTAAATTGTCATCCATTTTTATTTCTGTGAGATATACTCAATATATGAATGATCATTCCTTATTCATTAATTCATCTGGAGGATCTTTTACAACATTATTGGTATATGTAGATGATATAATGTTGACAAGAAATGATAAAGAAGATATTGACTGAGTCAAATAAGCTTTTAATAAGACATTCAAGATCAAGGATCTTGGTGATTTAAGATATTTTATTGGTCTTGAAGTAGGAAGAAGTAAGAAAGGGGTAGTGATGAATCAAAGAAAATATGTATTGGAATTGTTAAAAGATACAGGTCTTTTAGCCTACAAACCTGCAGTAACTCTTATGGATAATCTTGTTAAATTGTCTTCTACTGGAAGTGTGTCTTTCACAAATGTTTATGCTTATAGAAGGTTGATTGGAAGACTTATGTATCTCACTAATACCCGACCTGACATAACTTTTTTTTTTTCAACAACTTTCTCAATTTCTTGATAAGCCAACAATTGCTCACTATAATGTATTATTTGAATTCTCAAATATATTAAAGGAGCTCTAAGTCTTTGTTTATTTTTTCTCTTCCAATAGGTTTGTCCATATAAAAGCCTTTTCCGATAGTGATTAGGGCACATACAATGATTCAAGATAATCAGTAACTGATTTTAGTGTGTATCTTGGAAATTCCCTTATATCTTGGAAATCAAAGAAGTAAGGAACAATATCAAAGAGTTATTGTGAAGCTGAATACAAGGAAATGGCCACTGTTACATGTGAAATTCAATGGCTAGTCTATCTTCTTCAAGATTTCAAAGTTCCTTTTTAGCAATGATGACTCGGCAAGATATATTGTAGCAAATCCAGTGTTTCACGAGTGTATAGAAATAAATTGTCACAGTGTTAGAGAAAGATTGAAGAAGGGTCTCATTCATTTGCTTCACATTTCCACCACAGAGCAACTAGCTGACATTTATACCAAAGCCTTACGTCCTTAGTCTTTCAAAAATATTTGTTCCAAAGATAGGTCTCATCAATATTTGCTCCATAGCTTGTGTGGGGTTTCAAAAGATATGGATACAAGGTTTCTAGAAGAAAACTAAGATGAATTATGTGATTTTATGTTTATTACAGAATCAAATTCTCATCAATTCTATTTATTTTGTTTTTATAATAGAATCAGATTGTAAAAAAATTCTTTCTGTAGTTATACCTATGATGAGTACATTACTTGTATATGTTCAAGGCTTTTGCTCTAAACAGAAAAACAAAGAGAATATTTTTATTTTTATATCTTTTGTTCATTTTTATTCATCTCTTCATTTTATAATATAATATTTATTCCATAATATCTTATTATGCAACACAATAGATTTTCATCAACCTTCTTTTGCTTCCTCTGTCTAAACCTATTGTAATATATTTTCTAAATCAATACTTGAATATCATACAATTAACTTATATGATCAACTAAACATATGTAAGTTGAAATTTATGAAAAGATTGAAACTACAATTTTCGTACACATATTTTAAAGACCATTTCCTACAATTTCAATTATTTTTTTAATGCTTATACCTGTACTTTTCTTGTAATAGTGGATTTCAAATCAATAAATATATATATATATATAACTCTCTCTTTCATAAATTATTTAATGATTTAAATATTTTTATTTTTAAATATATATAATGATTTCTTAAGTTTGTCTCAATCAACAACATAATATTGTGTATATTATTTCCTTATCTTCTTTAGTTTCCTTGTGATTGTAATTTCTTATTATTAATACAATGTAAATCAATATCGTATCTAATAGGTGTTGAATTTTGTATCTCTCATATTATCTAGTTCAATCATCTACATCTATTTAATTAAATAAGGAATCAATTAAAATGATTTAAAAATAAATAATGTGAGACTTTTATTTCTTCAAAAACTCATAAGAGCATTTTTAACATACTAAAATCCTTTTAATAGATTAAATGGACAACTAATAGGTTTTAAAACTCATGTTTCGTTATCAAATCATTTTATAATTATAGCTTAAAATTCCTTCAAGTGAAAACAACTTAAAATTTTATAATATGTTAAAAATCTTTAAGAAATGACATATATTTCACTAATGTTAATCTTCAAGATTATCAGTATATTCAACAAAACAATCTATTTTTTATTAATAATTTGTTTTTGTTGATGATTTGTATATAGTTTTTTTTTTTAAGATTCTTTAGTATAATACTCCTTTTTAAAATTATTTTAATATTATAAAAGCAAAATAATAATAAATTATTGAATATAATTTATTTTATTTTTATTATCGTTGATAAGATATCATTTGAATTAAATATTATTAGGTGATACGGCGGTTAAATATGATTTAAATATTTTTATTTTTATTATTAGTTAAAATGAATTTGATTAGTTAATAGATTATTTTATTCAAAATCTGTTATAACTAATTATATCTAATTAAATTAGATTTCATAAAATAAAGTAAGATATTATTTGGATTTGTATTTTCACTATTCTATAAATAGAGTATTTGGTTTCATATTTTGTACATCTAAGAGAAACCATTTTCTATCCAAAGTTTAAAGAATTGCTCTCTCCCTACTTCAAGAGAGTAAATTGGTGTTTGCTCAAGAGAATAAAAAAAAGTAATTTTCTAATCCTAACTTAATATTTAAGTTTCAAATTCATATCAATGATTTACATTTTATGACTAAATGCAGTATGATATTCATGTTTTTTTTTTTTTTCGAGTAATAGGATTGAGTAGGATCTTCAATATAGTTACGTTAACTCAATATTTCATCCTTTAAGTTTTTTTCCCAAATTTCACTCACAAGCATTAATTTCTGTTTTTTAATAATTTTTTAAGAATAATTTTATTTAGTTATGTCATGTTTTGAAATTCGTGTTGCTATAAAAGATAATTATTTCATTGATAAGATATTTCTTATCTTAAAAAGAAATATTATTTTGTTTTTTTACGGGTTTAGTAATGTCTTCTCTTGAAAAAACAAAGATTTTCATTTTAAAATAATGATAATTTCGCTTAATTTTCAAATTAGAAACTGTCAATTGAAATAAAAAGAAATCTAATTTCTAAGAAAAGATTTTGAAGCTTTGGTGCTTACTCAAGATTTAAACTTTAGCGTACTATCCTTTCATTTATTTCTAAAAGTTTTCATTTTTTTCTGGTGTTTTAGAAGTTAAAAAAATCTTAAACAGTATAAGAATTTTCTTTTGGCTTTCCTCATTTTGTGGTATTGTGGATATAAGGACTGGAAGAATGATGATACACATTAGTCAAAATGAAACAACACCAACTTCTAGGCTCAAAGAGGGATGTAATAAAACTCTACAAAGGTTTTCGGAGGCATTTCCAACAAGTATTGCTAAGACTTGTTTGAAAACATCAACTACATGTAAATGTAAATATATAAACGATCATTTCATATATGATGTTAATTGTCGAAATCCACATTCGTCGTATGTTTCAGAGAAAACTTCTATCAACATACAAAACATTATAAAGGTATATTGTTTACTTCATTAGTACCAAGTATTATGTACATGTCATTTTGTAACTCTTTCTATCATTTATTTGTATTAACATGTGAAACATTTGATAGAAGAACAATATAAGACCTTCAAGAGCAATATGGTGGACACCACCTTTTCAAGGATTTGTTAAAATTAATTGTGATGGAGCATTCACAGTCCATGGAAACAAAGCAGCTGCAGGAGGAGTTGTGAGAGATTGGGAAGAAAAATTTATCTTTGGTTTTTCTAGTGGTTTGAAAAATTCTTCAGTGCTAATAGCTGAATTAAAGGCAATCAAAATTGGAATCGAAATAGCATTGTCCAAGGGATACAAAAACCTAATGGTTGAAAGTGATTCCAAGATTGCTATCGAGATCATCACCTCCGTTGCAGCTGAACAAAACAATTCTGATGATCAAAATGTGATCTCTTCTATCATCAAAATGAGTAAGACTGCTAATAAGATTTATTGGAATCACGTGTTTAGGGAAGTGAATTCAACAGCTGACGGTCTTGCCAAATATGGATTATCACTGTGTCCAGACTTAGGTGTTGAAGTTTTCGAAGATCCTCCTTATTTTATTGAAAATCATTTGTACCTAGATAAAATTGGAAAAAGATATTATAGATAATACATTTATGAATTTTGAAATAACTTCATATATTACAATAAAAAATTACCATTTTCAAATTTTCAAATTCTTGTTTGTGATGAACCTTATTTTACGTTCTTGAAACTTTCATATATATATTGATGCAGCCTTTTAAATGATAACATCTTTCTTCATTGCAACAATTTGTTTTATATTTTTTAAATAATATTCAGGTTGTTGGATGAGAAAATGAATATCTCTTAAACATTTTGTTCCTTTTAAATGAATATTCTGATGTTGTCAATTTGTGCGAAAATTATAATAGAACATTCTAACCTTTATTATTGTATTATCGGATATCAAGAATAAGTCGTACATACAAATGATTTATCATATTATTTATGAGATTGGTAAATATGGAATTTGGCTTTTTATCAACTAAAGAAGGATAAATGATTTATATTATTGCTTATAGGGTTAGTGGCTACATGTGAATCTAATTTCCTATATTATATGATATAAACATTTTAAATTACTCTTAATCTAGTCAACTTTCCTTTCTTTAAAATAATTTATAATGTTAATTTCATTTTAATGCCTAAAAATATATCATTCTATGCTTATGTTTTTCTTTAAATTTAACAATTTTTAATTTTATTTTAAAATTTTGTTGTTTCTCAACTATTTAGTCCAATTTTGTTGAACTATGATTCAATAAGTTATTTTTGTATACAAATCCTTTTGGAACTCAAATAAGAAAAATGAAAATTAGTAATATATATTATATTCTTTTCTATTTGTTCATTTAATTCTTTTTATATTTTTCTTCATCTTCTTTTCCATTCTTTTATTATGCAACAGAATAGATTTTCATATAAACCTATTCTAATATATTTTCTCAATAATTTTAATTTTCTAAATCAATACTTGAATATTGTACAATTTACTTATATGATCAACTAACATCTCCAAGTTGAAATGTATGAAAGGTTGAAGCTACAATTTTCATACACATATTTTTAAGACTATTTCCTACTATTTCCTACCATTTCAATTATTATTTTAATGTTTATACTTGTAATTTTCTTGTGAAGATTTTTAAATAAAATTTACTTCACATAAAATCAATATATATATATTAATCTCTCTTTCATTGATTATTTTAAAAACATTTAACTAATAATTTCTTAAATTAGCTCAATCAGGACTCACTTAAGGCTCAAACAAGTAAAACAACTCTTTTAGGATTGATTCTTCCTGCACCTCCATATTGACTTCCTGCACCTCCATAACTTTACATATTTCCATTTTAGCCTTTAAGGAAAGACGAAAATATCCTTTGACAGATTATTTTTTTTTTTACAGATTGTACAAACCGTACTGCAATTAAAAGATATTATCATTACGGATTGTATAACCCGTAATTATTTTTTCTGCAACTTTTACATTTACGGGTTGTACAAACCTGCAAGTATAATTTTTTTAAATGTATTTCTAAATAAAGAGTCTCTTAAATTTTTATGCTAAAACATTCACTCATCTTTTTTCATTTCAAATTCAATTAAAATAAAACTAAACTAATTAAATTAGGCAAATGAAGAGTAAAATTAAGGCAAATGAGGAGTATATGTAAGTTCACTCCTTGAATGAATTTTATTTCAAATTCAATTAAAATAAAATAAAATAAATTAAATTAGTTTAGTTTTATTTTAATTTTAATTTAATTTTAATTTAGTTTAGTATCTGTAAGTCACACCTTTTTTCAAATTCAATTAAAATAAAATAAAATTAATTTAGTTTTATTTTAATTTATTTCTAATTTTAGTTTAGTTTAGTCTCTATAAGTCACACTTTTTTTTTGTACTTATGATCAAGAAGTAAACTTACAAAGACTCTTCATTCACCTTAACTTAATTAGTTTAGTTTTATTTTAAGTGAATTTGAAATGAAACCAATCAAGAAAGAGGAGTGAATGTTAAGCCTAACCAGCAAAATAGACTCTCTATTTAATTACATGATTGAGTGGTGTTATGGTGACAATACATATTAAATTAATTTTTTTAAATGCATTAGGGATTGTACAAACCCACAATACAAAAAAAAACTTAAATGCATTACAAGTTTTACAAACCTTAATACATTTAGAAAAAATTATACTTAAGGTTTTGTACAACCCGCAATGTAAGGGTTGTACAATCCGCAATGATAATATTTTTTAATTGTATTACAGCTTGTACAATCCGTAAAAAGAAAAAAAATTTAATTGTATTACGGTTTGTACAATCCGTAAAAAGAAAAAAATTAAATTTGTCGAAGGGTATTTTTGTCTTTTTTCCTCAGGACTAAAATAGAAATATGCAAAATTATGGAGGTGCAGGAAGAATCAGTCCTCTTTTAGGCCTCAATGTCCCAAAGGCTTTAAGACCTTAAGAGATCTCAGAGCCTCAAGGGATGTCAAGGAACCTCAAGGGTCTCAAGAACTTCAAAAACCTCAAGATGTCAAAGGCCTTAAAAAAATTAATATTAATACATTTTATATTTAATTTAAAATTATACTTAAAAATATTTTTTAATTAAAAAATTAAAATATCTTAACTGACTTTAAATTTACATATAGATACTATAAAATTCTTTAATGACTTTAAATTTATATTGGTACTATAACAATTATTTAATGAATAATATTTTTAAAACTTTTTATAATATATTAATAATATTTCTTCAAAAGAAATTGAACAGTCAAGGAATCCTAAATATTAAAATTTTCTAATATTCTATGTCTTTCTACTATTTCATCAGATTGACATCATTTATTTATATGTCCTTTGATTCTTTGACTCTTCCATTTATCTCCTTCATTTGTCTCACTCTTTCTCTTTCATTCCTTCCTCCTGTATTATTTTTTCAATTTGAGTGTTTGATTGTCATTAGGCCATTATCAAATTCCAAATTTGTTTTATATATTGTGCATTATGCTCAAAATCAATATCAAATTAATAAATTGATCTCAAAATCATTTTATTTTTATTATTATTATTTAATTAATTATAATTTGTGCAGATTCAAGGAAGAGCATTACAAATTTAGAATTTGTAAATTACATTTAAAGGCTTACCAAAAGACAAGATTAAAAGATAGAAGGAGACTTGAGATTTCAAGACAAGATACTACAATCAAGTTCTTTATATTGTTTTAGCAATTGTTTTAGCAATCAGGATTATTTTTTTAACTTTTCTAACTTAGTCTTTTATATACTTGTAAGTTATATTCAGTGTTATATATATTATAGTTTTTAATTTTATATAAAAATATACAAATATTTAACTAAAAGATATGAATCAGGTTATTCAAAACTTCAAAACAAGAGAAGAGTTAAGCTTTTCCTTACATAACAAAAAAAACTATAGATAAATTTATAAAAATAAAGAAAAATGAATTAGAAAATACGACTGAGTGTTATTTAAATACCTAAACCTTGAAAAAATAATTTGAAACATGATAATTTGTTGAATATTGATGACTTAGATTTATTTTCAAAATTAAATATCTTAAAAGAGATTGTATCATTGGAAAATGATAAACCAATTAACATTCTTCCTTATATAAAAAGAATAAATTATTTTTCAAATAAATATATAGCACATAGAATAATTTTAACTGTTACAGTTATTTTTGAAAAGAGTTTTACAAAATTTAAATCAATAAAATCTTATTTAAAATCAATAATGTCTCAAAATATATTAAATAGATTAGTTTTATTGTCTATTAAAAAATATATTTTAAATAAAATTAATTATAATAATTTAATAGATAATTTTATATCACAAAAAATTCTAAAAATAAATTTTAAATAAAATATCATAATTTAATTATTTTATTAATTTAAAAAGTCTCATTTTTTAAATTCGTTTTAAGCCCTTCAAACCTAGAGCTGTTGGCTCAATCAACAAGATAATATTGTGTGTAAACTTCCTTTATCTTTTTTAGTTTCCTATTATGTATACAATTTAAATCAATATCGTCTCTATTTATCTCTCATGCTATAAAAAATTGTACGTTCAATCATTTACACCTGTTTAATCAATTAAAATGATTTAAAAATAAATAAAATGTGAGCATTTTTTACATACTAAAATGTGACAACTATAAGATTTGAAAGCTCATGTTTCAATATCAAATCATTTTATATAAGATTAGAGAAATTGTTAAAATAGAAAGAGAAATCATAGTTATTTTAAAGTGATCTAACATCTCTTCAAAAAAATTGTGCAGAACTCGTTAAAGATTAATAATAATCATGTTATAACGAGACACAAAATATTAGTAGATTCTTCTCAATTATGTAGGGTAAAGATTAATTTATATTATATTTCATAGGACACAATATCATAATATCCAATCTTATTTATGTAGCTAGGGAACTTTGGACAAGATTGAAAACAGAATAAGAAAAGAAAATAAAAAATTACAAACAAATGTAATAAAAAAAATCAATCCAAGGATTCCAACACGTATGGTAGAATTATCACACTTCACTCGAAATACGAATTTATTGATTTACATTCAATTAGAAATTCTTCTAACAACTAATAACGAAAAAAATGAAATTAATGTTGCAATTCCTAATTATAATGAATTCAAGTAAATAAATTACCTATTCTTGATTACATCATGTTAACCAATCCTGGTCTAAAATACTGTAAAATTCACTACAAAATAATCAAGAAACACATAAAATAAAAAAGAAAATAAGAGATAAAGAAGAATTTGTGGACAAGAAATTAAAATTGAGTTCAAATTCTAACCACATTAGTTTAAATCTTGAATTGATTTGGAGGATTAACCTTTCATGACAACCACCATATAAAACAAATGAATAACTATAATTGAATATCACATAATATAGTACAAAAGTCAATGAAATAGAAAATTGAAAGATGGGAGAAACTTTTTATTTAAGAAAAAATGAATTTGAATCCATTAACTAGCTCCTAAGTAACTAACCTATATTTTTGGACAATGAAATAAACTATGAACTCAAAAAATTGCAAAATTTGTGAGAAGTATGCCCTATTAGACGTTGTTCTTTAATGTTTTATTAAAAAAAAAAAAAAGGTCACAGATACTTTAAAGAATGTTTTATGGTGGCTAAGACTACATATAGTAAAAAGAAACAGTAGACACTTTATTTTTATATTAATCCATCCTTTATTTGTCCAATTTTTCACTAACAATCAACTTACTACAGATTTTATAACTTTATGAATTACAAGAAATTTATAAATTGTGATATGATATTAAAATCGTTATTTCTAAACATTTAAATTTTTTAAAATATTTTATTTAAGTAAGACAATTTAAATTTAAATTTTAACTTTATTATTTAGATAAAACATTTCAATTGTCACTAAATAGAAAAAAAAAATATTTAAATATTAAACAATTAATAATATTTTTAAAATAGTAATATTGATAATTTTGGTTCAATTAAAATATATTTAAATTTTTTTAATTCACATTGAAAAACTTTCTCCGCTCTACCAACCAACATTTTTTTTTCATTTCGTGTTAGCATGGTTGAACATTTCTCCCATTAAACTCCACAAATAAGAAAATACATAAAAAAAAAAAGAGACATGGATTAAAAAATATAAAAAAGTTCAAATTCTTACTTGAAACGTAAAATTTAAAATCCATTAATTTTAAATAAAATTTATCCTTATAAAATTCACTAATTTTAATTCTTTCAATCCGACTATAAAGCACAATGACGACATCCATGAACGAAACTCCATATTCTTGCTTTAAAAACCGCTACTAATGTTTGATCCATCTTGCACCTCTGCTCGAACCCAAGCTAGAACTGGCAACTTCGTCTTCACCCTAACTTCTTTTTTTGCATAGATTTTTATAGCTGAAGTCTTGTGCCGGTGTTCTGCCCGTCCTGTTCGCTTCAAGTTTTAGGCAGGAAACCTAGTCCGCCAAAAGTTTTATATCGATGCCCGAATTACAGTTAAGTGTCTTCCTAAGATGATTGGTCAAACAACAATCCTATGCACGTTCACCATTAAAAGTGACATTGCATTTAACTTTCATCTTGCGTTCTTTGGTAATTGGGTAATTAACCCAGAGCAGATATTTAATTTTTTTATGACTTTATGCCAATGAATTTACATACTATTATCGGGAAAAACACAACACTGCCAAAATTCGAAAACAATAACGGAAATTATCATTGTATAATTTATGAAACAGACTAGTATTAAAAAACTCACGATCTTAGAACACAAATTCTAGTCACAGCAACAAAATCTTTCATAACTTGCTATGCCGGCAGTCTAAAAAGCTAAAAAGCAACTAATGCAAGCAAAAGATCCACATATATTAAATGAAGAACATAAACCGAAACAAAAATCTGCAGATGGTTTCCACAAGCTGGTCAACGATTGGCCTTGGCAACTCTCTCAATTTCATCCTTTTTCTTGATAGCATAACTGAAACGGAGTATTACATCTCAGTAAAACGCAAACAAAATTAGAAAAAACAAATTGGCACGGAGAAGATAAAACAATCAAAAAATGTATCCACCACAATGGAATCGGAGAAGCATTACCTGTTGGATGACCCTTTGGCTGCATTAATAAGTTCATCAGCCAAGCATTCTGCAATTGTCTTTATATTTCTGAATGCAGCTTCACGTGCACCAGTTGTTAAAAGATAGATAGCCTGATTAACTCGGCGAAGGGGTGAGATATCCACAGCCTGTCTCCTTACGACTCCAGCAGATCCAATTCTTGTTGCATCTTCACGGGGACCACTAAATAAATAAATAAAAGGTCAAAAATATTACTTATATTTTAAAGTTAATTTATGTTGGATTCAAGACAATGCCCATCAAAGAACTGCATGTAGTACTGAAGTCTCCGTAGCTCTTTGGTAATATATATCCACAATACAAATTTTACACATTTTTTGTGCATAATGTTCCACCATAAACCAAACTGTTCAAGAAAAATATAAAACATCATATCATACCGCTTTGTCTACATAATCACAATATTGAGCAAATCAAAATCCAACATGACATAATCATGCAACAACTACCAAATGTACACTAGGTGATTGACCAGTTTTTCCAAACAGCATGGTGACGATCACATAAACATCGAAGTAATTCCTAGAATGATCAGATAGAACTAATACAAAAGTGTCATCATACGCTATAACAAAACTGAGAAATAAACAACCATAGTGTCATGCACCAACAACAACTTAAACTAACACGCTCTGATTCTCTGCAAAAGGAATTTCCTTCCAGAAAGCAATATATCAATCAACAGAGTCTTACTATAAAAGACCAAAAAATAGACAAATAGGCAGAAAACATGGAGAATGATCAGATAGAGCTAATACATTCAGGCAATCAAACCAATAGGGAAATCAATAATCATCATTCATTCCTCCAAATTAATCTTGAAAATACGAGTAGCTTCCCATGTATACACTAAATCGAGGTTCAAATATATCAAAAGAAAAAAAATTTACAAATATGAGACACAAATTTTCTTTATCAATATAGCTACTTAGCTTTCTACAATATCAATCTAAAATCGACAATCATCCTAATCCACACCTAAAATCATGAATGAATACAAAAGCAATACCTGTTGATGACAGCATCAACAATAACCTGAATGGGGTTCAGGTCAGTCAACAAATGAATAATTTCCATAGCATGCTTGATAATCCTCACGGCCATGAGTTTCTTGCCATTGTTTCTACCGTGCATCATGAGAGAGTTGGTAAGCCTCTCAACAATGGGGCACTGGGCCTTCCTGAACCGCTTCACAGAGTACCTACCAGCGGTGTGAGGAACATAGGTGGCATGCCTGGATGCCACCACTCCAATGTAATCGGCCAGAGAAATGTCATTGACCTAATATAACCCAAACAAAAAAACAACAATAATTTCACTTAGCAACCCAATCTAAAACACCAAAGCAAAAACAAAAGAGATTTTTCAGAATATAATGTAATTACCGCAATCAAACCCTAAACGGACAATAAATCTTATTTTACTGAAAATGGTACCTGAACATCATCAAAGCTCCAGCGGTTAAAGAGCTTGACATCGATCTGGGTGGGATCTGCAACAACAGCAGCTTCGTGGATGACGTCAGCCATGGCTGCATAACGATTGAACGAATTAGAGAGAAAACAAAAAACAAAAAAGACAAAGAGAGTATAACAGAACAGAAGAAAATACAAAAGGAATCGAAAGTGGTGAAAACCTAATCGAGTGAGAAAGGTATCTAACGAATAAAGAAGTTAATAGTTTGAATGAAAGATTGAAAAGAGAGTGAAACCTGAAAATGGTAGAGAAGACGAAAGGGTTAGGGTAGCCGCTGCTCTCGCTTGTATCTCAGAAAGAAGAAGCACAACCCAAAACCCTAATTGCTGACGTTTATATACCCACACACTGAATGGCATAAAAATGCTAAAAAGGTTTTAAGCCAACATTTTCAACATGCTTCTGTTTATTTTTTTTTATTAATTAATAAATTTTAAATTAAAAAAATGTTACATGTTTAAATAAATTAATTGGAATTTTTTTAACATAATAAATTTTAAAAGAAAAACATATTCTAATTCTGCTAACTATCCAATTTTTATCACATTTAAAATAATATAATTTTAAAAGCGTATACCATTTTTAATTTTATATTTTTATGAGTAATTAATTAAAAATATAAAAATAATACAATCCATAATATTAAAAAATATGCGTAAGTTATTCTTAAAAATATAATTATTTAATTATTGTCAAATAAAAAAATATTTAATTAATTAATTTATTAAATAAATTAGTTTTTATTTATTACAAAGTAAAATTTTCTAATTAAAAAGTAATATTCAAAAATTGTTAATTGGTGTTTCTTTTAATATTATGATATAAATAGTACTTTTAAAATTATAAATTTTTTTTAAAACTAAAGTAATACCGTTAATGCATAAAAGTAATTCAAGATGGTTTACAGTGTTGGTTTCAAGAATAAAATTAAACACTTTGAATTTGGATATATAAAAGTAAAAAATGTTTTTAGTCCTTCTAAAAATATATAAAAGTGCAAAAAAATACTAAAAGTATTTTTATTATTTTATTCCTTATAAAAACATAAACATATTTTTTGTGTTATTATTAATGATATTAGAAGAAAATTAGGAATTTTTTAGGTATATAAGGAATTAGAGGAATTAGAATCTTAATTATGACTAAAATTTGTTTGGTTAATAAAATAATATTTTAAAAATTACATATGCTTATAAAAATATTAATGAATTACTTTTATTGTAATATTTAATTTATTGTCACTTTAAATGTCTTTATTGGAGAAATGTTGTATTTTTATTTTTTATTATTATGTAAAAAAAATACATTTTCACTTGTTCATAGAAATGTTTTCGTGAGAAGCTTAGTAAAAGATATTCCTAAAACAAATATCATTTTGTAACGATACTATTTTCTTAATATTTAAGTTTGATTTTACCTCTTGCAAATATGTATTCATATGTTTTTACTTATTTAAAAAAAATATTTATAACTTTATTAGTTAGGTTTTATTCCAAAAGAAAATATTAATTAAATATGCTTTTTAGAATTGTTAATTATAATATATTAAAATTATATATATTGTGTTCCCAACATTTTAAATAAGAATGCAAGTGAATTGTATAATATTCTTGTAACCTGAACTTAAAAATTTTAGAAATGTCTTATTAGTCTTTATTCTAATATTTTACAATCTCACCTATGTAAGATATTTTAAGGAGTTAATTAAGCCTCCAAATATATGTGGATATTTGTTTTTTTTTTTAATAAGAGAACTAACTTTTTATACATAATCAACTTCTACAACTTTATATATTGAGGGAAAAAGAAATTGTAAATTTTATTCGTTTGACATCGTATTACTAATAAGATATCTAGAGTTTTTTGTACTTATAATTTGGAGTTAACATTTTCTATACTTATATTGAAGATATAGTTAATGTGTATTAAGTCTTGCGATGGTATCGAGGGTTAAGAAATGTTGGATAAGGATATAATAACCATGAACAAAAAAGAACAAAGAATATGATAATATGGAAGAAGGTTTTTTTATTGAATGTGTAGCTCTTTGTTTATAATAGCTCACTTAATATAAAATTCTAGGAAACTAAACATAGAAATTATTCTAAATAAATAAATTTGATATTTTATGATATTCTACTGATATTCTCTTATACTCCCTTGATTATCTTTGATATTCTAACTGATTTGTTTATTTGATACTCCATTGATTATCTCTCTGATATTCTTACCGATATTCTCTTATATTCTATTGATTATCTATGATATTCTACTGATTTGATTTGTTTCCGTAATAATAATATTCACTTCCTCTTAAGGTGAGCAGTGGGATCACCAATGCTTAGCTTGCTGAGGACATAAGTAAATGTTTTGCCTGTAACAGCTTTGGTGAAAATGTCTACCAACTGGTCTTCTGACTTTACAAACGAAAGTTCAATACTGTTATCCTCAATCTTCTCCTTGATGGAGTGTTTATCCACTTCAACATGCTTGGTTTTGTCATGTTGTACATGATTCTTTGTTTTCATAGCTTATTGACATTCGCCCTTCTTACTGGCTTCATGAATTGTTTTGGGAATAAGAAAAGCTCTTACAATGTTTGTCACTCCTTCTCTTGTTATCTTCACAAGATACCTAGAATTCTGAGAAACATGTTCTCGAGAATATTGACCAGGTGGTACCTCTCTATTTCTTCTTGGCGGAAGTGTGAAAGGCTCTGGTTTTGGTGCTAACCTGTTACTGTTAGTGACTTTGTTCATAACAGGAGACAACTCAGTAGGAAGTGTGAAAGGCTCTGGTTCTGGTGCTAACCTGTCATTATTAGTGACTTCATTCATAATAGGAGACAACTCAATATAGTGAAGATCACTTACATCTTGTTGGACATTCTCAGAAGGATCCTCATTGGTTGTGTTGGTCTCTCCTACGTTGATAGAGACATGCTCGTTGGCTCCATCTACTTGCTCTTTTAGAACAGTTTCTTGGCAACTAAGGTTACTTAACCAACTTGGTGGTTCACTAATTTTCTCCCCTGAACATCAAGTTGGCTACCAAAAAAATATTATGATTCTAAAAAATCACAATCCATAGTCACATATACACGGTTAGTGATTGGGTTGTAACATCGATACCCCTTTTGATGTGTAACATATCCAACAAAGACACATTTCTCAGCACATAGATCAAATTTGGTTCTATTAGCTTGGAGAATATGAACGAACACAGAGCACCCAAAAACTCGTGGTGGTAACATTTGGATAGGAGGGATATTAGTCTGAGTAGCTAGGGTCTGTAGGGATGTTCTGTGATTAAGGGTCTAGGAGGGTAACATGTTCAAAAGATAGGCCGAGGTAGCAACAACTTCGGGCCAAAACCGTGTTGGAACCTATGCATCAAAAATCATGGCCCAAGTCATCTCTAGTAGCTTACGATTTTTCTGTTCTGCTACACCATTTTGTTGGGGTGTGTTTGGACAGGAGTTTGATGAATTAAACCATTTTCTCTGAAAAACTCTTACATTGGTTTGTTAACAAATTCTCCCCCATTATCTGATCTAAGTACTGGGATTTTCTTGCCAAACTGAGTGTGAATCATTTGATAAAATGCATAGAACTTATCGGGTACTTCAGATTTGTGTTTAAAAAAATATACCCACGTCATGCGAGAGAAATCGTCCACAAATAACAAAAAATACTAAAATTGATTACTATGGGAATTAAGAGCTAGACCCCACACATCAGAATGTACTAATGAAAAAGCAGAATTGACTCTATTGTTGTTAGGAGGAAAAGTAACTCTATGATTCTTTGCCCGTATACAAGTTTCACATTTGATGGGCTCAGTGTTACTAGTAAATAAACTAAGAAATAAAATCTTAAGGTACCCAAATGAAGGATGACTCAAACGTCTATGCCATAACCAGAGTTTCCTTATAATCGTTTCGTGAGCAAGCATGGCATATCCCTTGTGAGCAACCTCATCAACGTAGTAAAGACCTCCACGTTCAGTACCACGCCCAATGATCTCCTTCGTAAGAATGTCCTGTAAAAGGCAAAAAGTAGGAAACATGAGAACCACACAATTCAATTCCTTTGTAACTTGGCTTATAGAAAGTAATTTTGATGATAGTGCAAGAACATAAAGACAATTTTCTAATTTTAATTCTTTTGAAAAAACAATTGAGCCCTCTCCTTGGACCGCAACTAATTCTCCACTGGCTGTCTCAATATGAGTTTTAACAGGTGTGGAGAGATTGACCATGGGTCATGGTGTCAGTTGCCCCACAATAAAAAATCCACTGATCAGATTTTCCTGGGCTAGTATCCTCCTCTCTTCTTTTACCTCCATGAGTGATTCTGGCTCTTCCATGAACGACTTGCGATTTTGCTTCTTCCTCTCTTCTGGTGTAACCATTACAGTTACTAGTGGTTTGCAGGATGCCCATGACAATGGCAGCCTTGCGATTTTTTGTTTAAAATCTTCCCACCATTCGGGATAACCCACGATTTTGAAGCAAGTCTCCTTGATGTGTTTCTTCATTCCGCAATGAGTACAGTAGAGGTGGCTTTTGTCTTCCTTGTCTTGTTGTGATGGACACCGTCTGACAGTTTTTGGGCGACTTCATCCCTGTTTCTGTTCCGGTGGTCTATTTCTTGCGGTTAAGCCGATTCTAACCTCTTCTAATGATGTGTTTTCTTCGCTACTGGTGGTAAGCTTTAGAATTTGGAGTCGGGCAGTCTCCCTTCGGACAACAACATAAGTGGACTCTACTGAAGGGGTCTTCTCTTGCATCAAAAGATCTCTTCTGATGACTTCAAATTTTTCATCTATCCCTATTAGGAATTGATATAGTCTCTGTCCTTGTTTAATTTTGTTGAAGGTTGCAATATCATCTGAGCATTTCATAGGGTTTGGTTGCTTTTTGTCAATTGCCATCCATATAGCTTGTAATTTGTTCCAAAAATTCTCTAAGGTATCCTTTCCTTGTTTCTGTGTGTTAGTTTTTCGATGTAAACCATAGATTTGCATCGGGTTTGTGCCGCTTTCATAGGTAGTAGTCAATCCCTCCCATAAAGCCTTGGAAGTTGAGAACTGGGAAACATTGTTTATCAAACTAATCTTAATATTCTGAATTATCCAGGTGAAGATAGTTTGGTCTGCCTGTTCCCATTTTTCATATGTTGGTTCTATTATACCTGTCAGATGACTCTTCTTTCCTCTGCTACCAATAGCTTTCTTCATGAGTGTTGCCCACAATGAATAATTGTCTCCATTTAATTTGAAACCAATTGACAAATTGTCAAGATTATATTGTGTTTGCTGAATCCCTAGGCCATTACGAAGCATATTTGCAATTTGCAAAGTTAGCTCATCAGTAATGGTTGAGGAGTTATTCTGGTTTTGATTCATGTTGTTGCCAATTTCATCATCTGAAATGACATTTTTGGTTTTTTGGTATTTTTCGATTGTGAGGGGTAATGGAACAATGATGTTGGTTTTTAAGTTTCCAAGATCTAACACCGCTCTGATACCATCTTGCGATGGTATCGAGGGTTAAGAAAGGTTGGACAAGGATATGATAATTATGAACAAAAAAGAACAAAGAATATGATAACATGAAAGAATGTTTTTTTATTGAATGTGTATCTCTTTGTTTACAATAGCTCACTTAATATAAAATTCTAGGAAACTAAATATGAAAATTATTCTAAATAAATACATTTGATATTCTCTAATATTCTACTAATATTCTCTTATATTCCCTTGATTATCTCTATGATATTCTTACCGATATTATCTGATATTCTCTTGATTATCTCTGATATTCTACTTATTTAATTTGTTTCCATAATAATAATATTCTAACATTAAGATCATTATTAGAGAAAGAATAATTAAATATATATTTCAAATCCACTTGAGTAAGTCACAAACATTATAAAAATATGATGAAAAGTATTAACATGAAAGTAGTAGAATGTCAAAACTTTTATCAAGGAGATATTTTTTATTTTAATAAAGATATAATTAGTAATACTATAAAAGAAAGAAACAAGTCATGTTCAAGATAAAAATTAAAAGAAATAAAAATTAAGCATGATAAAACTAAAGTCTTATAAAGAGAAATGTTCAAAATTAAAGAAATTTAAAAAATTATCAAGCATTTTATTATTAGAAGTCTTATTCATCTCTAAGAAATTAAATGAGTATAATGATGTATTAATTGACTAGAAAATTAATTTAAAAAGTCAAAACAAAATTTAGATACAATTTCAAGATAGATATAGTAATCTAGGGTTTTAGATTTAACACATCAAACTCTTTTCTAGAAAGAAGAGAAATAAAAATTATATATTTTTTAAGATGGAATTTGGTGTTAAAGATCCTATAACCGTATCACAAAAGATTATAAAGTACTAAAAATACCTATTGACTTGTGATATTCTTAATTATACTAATCAATTACAAACATATAATTGTATTTCAACTTGATGACAATGCTAAACAAATCATTTTAACTATAATTACTATAGAGGAGGTTTGTATAACAATCTTAATCTTAAACATGAAATCTTTGAAGATTATTAGACTTAGTTAAGCCTTCTTTAAAAATTCTAATTTTAGTATATTGTTGATGATTCTCTTTTGCAAGTATACAAAAAGAAGTAATATAGAGAAATAAATACAAGTGTCGAATCCATAGGGAATGGTATTAATCGAGTTTCAGCTAGTGGAGTAGCTTAAGCTAAAAGCTATTAAGAATTTAGTTTAGAACAGATTGCAGACCGGGTTTTGTAAAAATGAATAGTAAAACAGAGTGTAAATGCAATAATGGGGAAACTATCTTGGGATTAAACTCATTAACTCAACTCTTTGTATTCTTAACTATAAACATTAATAACATATGCTTATTCTTTGACCCTGCACAAATAAAACTCATTCAACTCGATTCCTCGTGCATTGAAATTCATAGGTCCTCTTGCATGATACTGTTTTTTCAACTTTCATGGAGTTTGAACCCGCATGCATTAAGTTCAGTTGCATAATACAACCATTACAATGTAACCCATCCCTGGTGATACATGATAATGGATATTCACAATGCTTTCCAAATCCTAAAATTACTTTCCAGCTAGTTTCAAGGTTCTTAGTTCAAGAAACACTTTCACAAATTGTTCAAGCATTAAACACACAAAGAGAATACAAGTCTGAAATAACCATATATTATCAACATAAATAGCAAGAAACAAAATAGTGTGAGGAAATTACATTCAATCCTAAAATAGATGAACTTAGCTACTCATAGTAGCCATTAATACAAGGAATTTTCTTTTGCATTTCTTTTCTGTTGGTCATTGTAGCCACCAGCCAACTCTCATTCCAAGGAAGATTCTTTATTCTTTTATACCTCTTGCCAAATTTAGGTTATTGTGTTAGCAGGCCTTTAGTGATTTCTAGCTTAATCTGAGATTGACGCTTAAGCACTTTGTCACTAACAATACTATTTCTCTCTTTTGTATTTCCTGTATTTCCTTCACAACTGCAATGTCTTTCCTTTCCAACTTATCTTCTTCTATGATCTTCTCAATTCTTCTTGAAATTCTTTTCTTTATCAATCTTAGGTGACAATACATTCTTCCACCACTGATTGCAAGGCAAAATATGAACATTAAATATTTGTCTCTCAACATTAAATCATCCAAAAGTTATAGTTGAAAACACTCAAATTTAGCCTTTATCAATTGTCATAATATGTTTGTGAAAAATAATAATTATTAATTAACCTGGTAAACTATTGTATTTTTAAAACTCTTATAGGTTTAAAATGTTGATCAATAAAATAATAGGAAGAATTTTAGAAATTTTAGTTTGCACAATATAATGTGAAAAGTGATAAAAAAAATTATTGTTCAACCATTTATATCATATTTAAATAATTTTACTAAATTGAATATTTTAAGAGAGTTTAATTTCACTAATAATTATAAAACATAATTTAATAATTATACAAAACGATATTCATTATAAAATATAATATAATTATTGCACATGATGTTATTCATCACATTGCACAATACTTTAGAAAACATGTATCAATAGTTATAAAAATGAACTTTGAAAATACTTATGCTCGAGTAAATTGATATTTTCTTTACAAACTCGTCAAATTTGAGTTACCAAACAAAAGAATGAATTTAATAATGTGAGAAGTTTGAGATGCTAATATTTCTATTCTTTTTAAAATGAGTATAAATTTAAAAATTTTACTTGTGTGCTTAAGATAAAGAGATCTTGTATCTTCTTACTTATTTGTCATGTGTATGAAAAACTTGTTTTGCACATAAATCATTACATGATATAATCATATGCCATATCTAAAAGGATACTTCCTTTGAGTTATATTCTTTTTGTTGATGGATTTTTAATATCTTGGAATGCGGTTGTTTTCAACTATAAAAACTTTTCAAAAAAGAAAAGAGAATAAAGTGAGAAAAACAAAAATTTTCTTTTTCAAAACTTTCTTCGCTCTCGAAAAAGGATTTGCAACAAAAATTGTTTTTCTAATTTATAAAATAATAAATAAAGTTAAATAATTATAAAAATAAAATACTTAAAAACTTTTTAAATATAAAAATAAAATTATAAATAATAATTATAATAATAAAAAATTATAAAATTACAAAATTAATTTTTTATAATTATTTATAATAATATATATATATAACCGACTACGCAAAAAAGGTAATTTATTACTAATTATATATATATATATATATATATATATATATATATTAATTTATATAATATAATAATAAATAATATTTAAAAAAAAAAATATTAAATATTATAT
>Ga0209700_101080_pt1 | contig 55051 bp, 26 predicted proteins | sample SiratroredBW_FD_187528 | JGI IMG/M metagenome (GOLD analysis project Ga0209700, IMG submission 187528) | Root nodule microbial communities of legume samples collected from California, USA - Siratro red BW (SPAdes) (version 2) | ecosystem: Host-associated > Plants > Roots > Nodule | place: USA...
AAAAAAAAAATAATAATAATAATAATAATAATAATAATAATAATAATAATAATCTTACCAGAAGATAAGAGAAAGGATTTGACCTTGACCTAAATAGGCTGAAAAGTAAATTGAAGATACGACCTTAAACCTTTCTCTAAACATGTAAAAATATAAATTAAAGAAATATGACCTTGAATTCTTTCTTCAAATAGAGATACGACATTTGAATCCTTTCTCTAAACATACAGAGAAGTAAATTAAAAATACGACATTGAGTTCTTTCTTCAAATAGAGATACGACCTTAAGTCATTTATATGTAGAATGACTTTGAGTCATATATCACTAGAATCTTGAAAGTATTATGAAATCATCATTTCAAAATCTAATTTTTGATTTGTTTTTGTTTTTAATGCATGTATGAATGCATGAGATTTTTGACTTACTTTTATTTTGAATGTATATATGAATGTTTTTTATTTTGAATTTTGTTTTAAAAGCATGAATGAGTGTATGAAATTCAATTTTGAGAAAATGCATATAAAAATGCATTAAATATATATATATATATATATATATATATATATGAAATTCTATTTTTATTATTATTTTTTTATAATATTATTTATATTATTTTTGATATTATTTGTATTATTTTTAATATTATAATTGTTTATTTTAATAAAATAAAAAAATAATATTAATAATAAAATTATTTTAACTTTAAAATAATAATTTTATTAAAATATTAATAATCATAATTATATGTATAATCACATAATAAATATAATAATAACATGATTCTATAATAATATAGTTTGTTTGGTGTTGTAATTAAAGATTTCTTTCTTATTCAAGAGTCCTGATTTCAACTTCGTTTGACTTAGTTATACATATTTTATATTTGATAGGTTTAATCTTTTAATATATGTGGAACGTAACGGAAATCTTAATCAGATTAAAGTTCTCATCTTACCAACCAATTTGGTAAAATTGATTTAAAAGTTAAATGCAAATGGTACCTTTCTCTGTTTTACAACGAGGATTTAGCCCCTTAAATTTTTATAATAAAGAGAATGGTAGAGAACGATCAGAAACAAAAACAGTACAAACAGAAACGAACAAATCACATAGCCCCACCACATGTTACAACGAGTAATTACCACTATGGCGGAAGAACACATGGATGTGATTTATTTGTGCCTGGCTTAAAATGGTCTTGGAATGGTGGGACATACTAGAATGAGGCCAACTGTAGTGTGCAATAATCATTAGCAGTTGTTGTCTGTTTGGCAAAAATTACAGTAGGCCAACAGAAGGATAAACAGTATAATTATGAGTTTATAACCTTTTACACCTTTGGATAGAATTTATTGTTATCTCAATACAAATGCAAAAAAATAAAATAAAAATTAGATCATATTGTCACATGGTAGGCTAATTACACTAATCTAAGTTACTCTGAAATTGTAAATATATAAAAAATTATATAATGGATAAACTGAATTTTCATATTACTATCTGTTCTTATCTGATTTGACTAAGAGGGAGACGTCCTACAAGTGGAGTCAGCATCTGAGTCTTCTTTTTTTGATTGAATGGAGATCACTTGTAGAAGACCCTCTGACGCTCAAATCAGTAAAAATATTAAAAAGGTGTTTCTTTATTTTAGTATACACAAAAGTATGTATTTAGAAGAAGATAGTTCCTGAGTTCTTCCCATCGTGCTTATAGACCCCGTCTTCAAAGGTCTTGAAAGGGGATTCTTACCTGGGTAGGTAGACTATTTATCTAAAATATTTTTGTATATTTAATTATACCATATTCCAAACCCGTAATATATAAGGGTTCTTCTGAATTAAACAGCTAATTTTAAAAATATACAGATTTAAATATATCTTTTAGTTCCTAAAAAATTAATTAATATTGATTTAATTTTTATTGTCCTTTGAAATTTGAAACCATTCTCTTTAGTTCTTATAAAATGCATGACTTTTCTTTTGATTGTGGCATCAATCAATACAAATTGGAGTTTGTTCTCTTATTCGTTCCACATTTTTTGTTTTATTTGTCAGTGAAAATTGTCGAAAATGGTGCTGCATGATATTAGTTTACCATAATTTCGTAATCAGAGCTTGGACCCAACATTTCCCAGGTTAGTTTCGTATTTTCTGTAACCACCATTGCGAAAACTTTTCGTGGTGAGAATAGAGATTTGTGCTACCACAATTAGCAATTCGTGTTTTTTTTTTCTGTTTTCCACCACTTCACATGATGCTTTTGTCGGCACGTTGGTTGATTGTTGAGTATACAATTTTGTTGCCGATTTGCTTGATTCATGTTACACAAGTGTGGTTCTTGATTTTGTGATTCATTTTCTTAGGGGACGAGTAATTAGAGAAGGCGAGAGTGAGCAATCTTTTTTGGTGAAAATTGCAATACGAGAGATTGAAATCAGTAAATCAAATTCCAGTTATCTTTTGAGTGTTGATCAATGTTGGTTTAGTTACCTATTAGCACTTAAGGTACTGATTTCCAATGTTACCCTTACTTTTCTTTAATTGCTAGTGCACACTCAGTCTCCCTTTTCTCCTGCCAATCTTTCACCTTCCAGCACTCGACTTTTCTTCTGCTGCTGGACACGTCTCTTCTTCTCCACGACTCTTTCCATCCTCACTCCTCCCACTCTGCGGCTTTTCTAGTCACACAATCTCACTGTCTCAGTGCCAGCGATTCTTTCCTCTCATTCACTACACTGTATTTTACGTGTAAACTATTATTCGTATTACTTCCTTAAGAAACACAAAAGGGTACCCTAACTGAGTTATAACAATTTTCTCCCATCAAACAAGGACTCCCAAGTCCTTAGATTTAGGGATTCCACTAGAAATACGGAAACTTTAGTTACTTAGAATGTAACTCATTCCATGTTGCATCTTCCGGATTTGTTTCCCTCCACTGGACTAGCACTTCAGTGACAGGCTTGTTCCCTTTTTTCTTCATACATCATGCTAACACTGCTAAAGGTTGCGGAACAAACTGACCTTTATCATTGAATAAGGATGGCCCTGCTAAGCGCCATGGTGTTTCTTTAAAAGAGAAACATGAGAAACATCATATATTTTTGGCATTCGGTGGTAGTTCCAATTGATAAGCTACTGCCCCCAATTTTTGTACTATTTTGAATGACCCATAATACCTTGTTGCTAATTTATGGAAAGATGTATTGGTCATTGTACCCTGTTTGTAAGGTTGCAACTTCAAATAAACCAATTCACCAATATCAAATTGTTTGTCCTAGCGTTTCAAATTTACATAAAATTTCATTCGAGACTGTGCTTTGATAAAATTTGTTTGCATAAGTTGAGTTATATCCTCCCTCGTCTTCAAAGTGTAATGAACCGCTTCTACCAAAGAATCCTCGGTCTAAATCATAGCTGGAATAGGTGGTGGATAGCCATAAAGAGCTTCAAATGGTGTCAAATTTATAGCTGTGTGAAACTTCATGTTGTACAAAAGTTCTGCTAATGGTAAAAATTCTAGCCACTTATGAGGCATGTCTCCTGTCATAGATACATTTCTAATTTATTAAACTTCTATTTGACCATCTGTTTGCGGGCGAGGCGAGTGAAAAGTCGTAGACCTCAACAACTTAACAACTTAACTCCATGTCACTGCATCAGCTCTGTCCAAATTGTACTCATAAAAATAGAGTCCCTGTCTGAAACAATATCGGTTGGCCATCCATGCAATTTGATGATGTTGTCCATAAACAGTTTTGCTACCTTGGCATGCTCCAAATAGATCAATGATAACAAAAATGATAGACGTATAGTTAGATCTAGGTAATGCAGTTATGAAATCCATGGAAATAGATTGCCAAGCTTGACTAGGAATGGATAGAGTTTGTGAAAGTCCTACAGGTAATTGCAGTAAAGGTTTTTTTTCTAACAAACAGTACAATTTGTTACCCAACTTTTAACTTGTTTGCGCATACATTTCCAATAAAATGTTCTCTAATTCTTTTATATGTTAAATCATACCCGGAATGGCCACCTAAAGGTGAATCATGAAATTGTTGGATGATTGTAATTTTCAAGCCAACGTCATTCCCTACCACCAGTTTGCCTTTTCTCCTCAAAATCCCTGATTCCCATGTAAAGTTCTTGTGAGGCTGTTGTGTAACGCGGATAATACCTACAATTTTCTGTAATTTGTTATCATTCTTCGAAGAATCCTTAGCACGGGCAATTAAAGTGGATATCAAGGTTAGAATTGCAGCAATTGTTACATATTCCTAGACAATGCATCTGCCGCTATATTGTCTTTTCCTTTCTTATATTCAATCTTGAAGTCCAGTCCCATGAGCTTTTCGAGTCCACAATTTTGCATTTTTGTTGTTGGAGGTTTCTGTAAGAAATGTTTAAGATCTTTTGGATCCTTTTTGATAATGACCTGATGACCAAGAAAATAATGTCATTTTTTTACAGCAAAAAGTATAGCAAAAAAAAAAATCTTTTTTTCATAGGCTGAGAGCTATTGATGATTGTCGTCCAGTAAAACAACTCCAATTCCCATTCCTGATGCACATGTTTCAATTGTAATATGCTGCTGAAAATCTGGTAAACGTAAAACAGGAGCTGTAGTTCAAGCATTTTTTAAATTAACAAAAGCAGAATTTGTCTCCTTATCCTAGATAAATGGAATATTTTTCAAAAAATAACATAGTCAAGGGAGCTGCCATCTTGCCACAACCCTGTATAAACCATCTATAATATCCAGATATTCCCAAGAAGCCTCTTAACTCTTTTAAAGAAACTGGTTTTGGCCACTGTTGGAGAACTGCAATTTCTTCTGGATCTGGTTTGACTCTCGATTCTGAAATAAGATGTCCCAAATAGCTTACGGAATTTAGCAAAGCTACATTTCTTTCTATTAAGAACCAAAGAATTTGTTTGCAAAAATAATCAATGTCTTTCGTAAATAATTAATATGGTCATTCCAAGCTTTTCAATAAACCAAAATATCATAAAAAAGACTAAGATAAAATGGTGGAAATATGGTCTAAAAATGTCATTCATCAAGTTTTGAAATGTTGCGAGAGCATTACTTAGACCTAAGGGTAAAACTACCTAATCTATATGGGTTAGAGTGTATTTTAGATTCAAAATGAAATTATGAGGGTGCGAGAGGTAATTTATTTATGACTAGAAAACTGTTATTCTCTACAACCATATTTGACTATGGACATTTTTGTTAGTTGGTTAAGATTTAGTATTGGATCATTAACAATAACTAAATTACGTTTAAATTCAACACCAGAATACCTTATACAACAAGTAGGTACTGGGATATGGAAAAAATATTTTCCATTTGGGTTAAAGAGTGATCAAAAACCTCAGCGACTAGAACAAATTGATGCCCACCGTGGGACAGGTAAACTATTTCTACTCCCACAATATTCTTCAGAAAACACTAAGCACTAGCTTGAGAGGAAAACCTGAGAGAAAAACCCTTTGAAGATGAGAAATAATAGACAACCTATACCCACTCAAAGGAATCACGACTTACCAACCCTTCAGCAAATTTTGGAGACTATGACCGAGTTCCAACGACGAACCTTTCATGTATAAAATCATGGTGGAGCAAGTGCCACCACATTTTCATGGTTTCGAAGATGGCTCCCTACTCAGTATCGGGGATCCTGAAACACATCTTAAGGCTCTCGAAGCCCAAGCACTATTCTCGAGGGCTCTTACGTTGTCTGTGGCAAGATCTTTGTAGGTACTCTCACTGAAATGGTCCTACAATAGTTTAGCAGAATCCCAGATGGCATGATAAAACTTCAAAATGGCAAGTACGTTCCTAAATCCTTATTTAATTAATTATAGTTTTATTATAAAAACGAAATAGTAATAATTATAACAATTTTCTTTCAATTAATTATTTAATTCACAATAACATATTTTTGAAGTTATAATTTTTAAAAAATAATTTACTTTTTATACTTATACGCATGATATTCAGTTAAATATATGATAATTAATTAATTAGTGACTTTATATATTTAAATAATTAGTTATTCTTTATATATTAAAATAATTAGTTATTTCTTTCGATTAATTATTTAATTCAAGTTTGAAACAACAATGGAATGTTTTCAAATGATTAAACAAATCAAGAATACACGAAAGACAAAATAATCGTTAGTGTAGAAGTTTCCAATCTCAACATTGAATGAAAATAACTTCAATGGTCATAACTCTAAATGTTATATAAAGACCTTGAAGACAAAGAGCAAAGAGACGGATACATACAACTACAAGACCTCACAAAGAGATATATAAAAGAAAAACTTTGAGATTCATTGTTCATATTTGTTAGTTGAGAGTGATTAGAAAAAGGGTTGTGTATAAACCATTGTAAATCCTTCACTCTATGAAGTATACATTGTGAGCTTACATTGTTCTCTCCGTTAAGAGTATTTTTCTCATTGTTTGAGAGGTCTTAATCTCAAGGGTAGATTAGGATTGAGTTTTCATGGAAAGGTGTTAAAACTCGTTCCTGTAGAGATGTTAAAACTTGTTTCTTGGAAAGATGTGAAAACTCGTTCCTAGAGAGGTGTGAAAACTCATTCTTGGGGAGGTGTGAAAACTTGTCTTTAGTGAAAGCTCTTATGTTGTTTGCTTAAGGAGATTGGATGTAGCCCTAGTTATAGGGTGGACCAGTATAAATCTTCATCTATTCTCTCTATTCTATATTCTATTTTACGCTACCATTAAATTGATTATAATTTGTGAATTCAATTTAGGCTCCATTCACCCCCTCCTTTTGGTGAAAACTCTTAAGCAATTTGCTTAAGGGAACTAGACATAGCCCTAGTTTTTGGGTGAACTAGTATAAATTTATGTGTACTTCTCTCTATTTTATATTGTGTTATACGCTGCCTTTGATGTGATCGTAATTCCCATTTTGAGTTCAGGCTCCATTCGACGTCCCCTTCTAGAGTCAACTACACCTTCATTATGTAGTTAGTAGCACCAAAATTTACAATCCAAGTATTAGAAATTTCTCTTTTGAAAGAATTAACTGAGGTAAGAAGCTTAACTTGATGTGTGCTGCAAGAAGTAGACCCGATTTCATTGATCATAGGCACTTCATTATTATTATTAATATTTTATTATTGCAACAATATCATAAAGGCTTGATATTGTTGTGGAGATAAACAAATATCTTTTTCTCTTGAATTCTACATGAATTTAGCTTTTGTTTCTTGTCTAGCATCAATATTGTCAACACAATTGTTCTTACCATTGTAAAACCTCTATCTTAGAGGATATTCATGGTTCTTATAGTATACATCATGGTATGTCTATTCATGTCGTAATGTGTCCATACCCTTACTTGTATTCCTAGTACCTTTATTCTTAGAATTTTGTTGAAAACCATGTTTCCTAAAGTATATAAATTTCGTATGCCCATTCTTTTCATAATAAGAACAAGAAACAACTATCACAACATTAACTTTTGCCTCTAAAAAAATAAAAAGATGTTTCCTGGTACCTGCCTTTCTTGCTGAACAATATATGAAAAGATTTAAAATCGAAGGGTTAGGATCCATGCGGTGTAAATGTGACCTGATATTGCCGTATTAGTCATTGAATCCTCTCAAGAAGTGCGTACCATGATCCTATGCTTTTCTTTGCGAAATCAGAGTAAAAATTCTGCATGAACACTTGACATGACAATTTTAAATCAACTCAAGCCTAAAATTGTCTAACTCATCCCAAATCATCCACAATCTTATGAAAAACTCAATCACAATATAATCTCCTTGTTTTAGACATGAAGCCTCCATTTGCAATTCCAAAATTCTTAGAAGGTTTTCCTAAAAGAATCTCCACTTCAAATCACTCTAGATTTCTTTGACTTTTTTCATCGATAATATGCCTTACCTTATAGAATGAGACATTGAATGCATCAACCATAAAATCACCATATTGTTGCACAGATTGATACAAAAGATCATTTTGAGTAGGTTGTACGACAGTTCAATAAATGAACTCAAGCTTTTGTTTAGGGCTTAAAGCAATTATGAGTGATCTACTCCAAAAATGATAGTTATTAGAACTAATAACAAAATAAATAAGAGAAATATAAGGATTTTCACTGGGGTAAAGATAAATAAAGGCAAAAGAAATAAAACCTAAAAAAGAAAAGGAAAAGAAAAATAGTCAAATAAAGAGTTTTGATACCATCTTTAAAGAACTCGAACAAAGTCAAAAAAAATTTGGAGAAAACATCTTCACACATTCAAATTTTGTGATTCATGTAAAAGGAGAGAAAAATGGAATAAAAGCAATTTAAGATAGAAAAAAAGTATATTATTGTTTAAAGAATGAAAAAATTAAGAAGCAAATAAAAGTTGCTATATATAGCAGAAAATAGAAAAACAGAAAACGCACTCAAACGTGAACAAGGCATTATAGCATTATGAGGAAAACAAAAAGTAACTACCGATACGCTAAGCGCATTATCATTTGGAAAAATTATTCTCTATTTTTCTTCTTAATTTTGAGAATTAGAATTATTTTACTTCATATATTTATACATTATTATTTTTATCTTAATCGGGATAATGGTTTGATGGATATTGGTTGTATGATGAACCTCAACGACTTACATTTACTAAATTATTCATTGTTGGAAAATGATATGGGCTAAGTCTTGGTGACCAATCCTCTCTCACAATTGTTTGAATTGACTTTAAATTATTTGGTAATGTTGGTGATGTTCAAAATTAAAAATTCCTTTTTGTTTAAATTTTGGATGTCCAATTTTGAGAAGTTATGTTATGAAATGTTTGAGTCATGGAATTCTATTTGTCTTAGTTAAATTGCATGTATGACTTGACGTGGATGTTTATGTTTGATGATTTGTGAAAAGTTCTGGGTCTAACCAATTTTGGATCTGTATTTCGATTTTCTGAAAACCAAATTCCAGTTGATATGGAAGCAAAAATGACGATAATAGAATGTAGTGTTCCGCTCTCCGAAAATCAAATTCCTAATTTCTGTAGTAATCCGTGTCGCTCTTATTAAATATTAGATAGAGACTGCCACTCGAGTAAAAAAAAGTAAGTACCACATGGGAAAAAAAATTCGGAGTATTCTAGTCCAGACCATATTTCTCTCATGCTAAAAAATATCCCAAAACAATAATTGTGTCAGGATAGTGACCCAATAGCATATGCTCCCAGTTCCTTTTTGATTCCTCGAAGTCCCGCCATGAAAAGAAGAATATCCATAGCAAGAGTCCCTTGCATGTGTTAGATTCCTCTCTTTGCACCCACTCACACACGTTATCTCTCTTCCTTCCGTGCACAACCTACAACTTACCATATAATTAACCCAAGGCTGTAACTTTATATTATTCTTCTTACGCATTTGCAATCATCATGAACAACTCTACAACGTTGTCTCTCTCTATAAATCCCTCTCTCTCTCCTCCTTTTCCTTCACCTGCCACACTCACGATAACGCCCTCTTCCCTTTCCATTTCCCCTCAGAATTCTCTTAGATTTGCTTTTGTTCAATCCTTTGGGCCCAAATCCATTGCTCCCTTTTGCAGAAAAACACGATTGTGCTTTCTTCAGGGGTCATCGAGTTCGAAAAGTGTAAAAAGTTTGGAGCTTGGAACCACTGACATGACTATAGCAGAGGATAGTTTGTTGGAGGTGGTGGAGGAGGAAGAGGGTCCTCCTGATTTTTCTTTGATTGATCCTGAGAGCAATTCGAGACCTCGTAGAATTGCTCTCTTCGTGGAGCCTTCTCCTTTTGCGTGAGTTGGTTTCTTAATCTGATTCTGCAATGTGCACAGTTTGTATATAGAATTCTCAGAATTATGCAACCCCTTCTCCTTATTTAGTGTTTTTGTTTTCAAAGCGGAAACATTGGAGTTGGTTTGGGACAGCGTTGAATTTCAGTTTCTGCAGCAGCTGACTAGTCTTGTCCTGATTCGATGTTGACTTTGTGGTTTTTTGATGAATTTGCTCTTGAAGTTGATTATGGATTTGAATTATAATACTTTTTTTTTATTTTTAAAAGAAATGGAAGGCTTTTGTTTTATAACACTTTTTTTTATCATTTTTTGTTTTATGATTTAACTAAGCTAGCTTTGTCTATGAATGTTCAGGAATAACCTTTTATCAGCTTAAAACTAATTCTTTAGTCTCACCATCAGAAACGAGCTTCTGAGCTACTTTCTGCTGCTTTTCACCGTGTTAGAAAACAGCTAGAGCAAGATAGAGGAGGATAAATGTGGCATAATAATGTAATAAAAAGTGTGATGAATGTAAAATTGCATGGCAGTTGCAGCTTATGAATGCTTGAGTGACCAGATATAAGTTTTAGGAAAAGTTAGTGGGAAATTAACCTCACATGTTTTCTACTTTCTGTGTGCATTACATTTCCAATGTGATTATTGCATTACACTTAGCTCTTGATGTGTGATCCTTCATAAGATGTGTGGTGTCTGCTGGGGAATGGAACACCTGTTCTTCAATTTAAACAGAATGTTCATCACAGCTGTATCTGTTTTGCAGATATGTCTCGGGATACAAAAATCGTTTCCAAAATTTTATAAAATACCTTCGTGAAATGGGAGACGAGGTATCTTTTCTTCGCTGTTGTTTATGTATAAATACACTCATGTCCTGTATTTTACCGTAACATTGTAAACCAAATGTTTGGATTTATTTGTGCATGTTGTAGGTAATGGTTGTGACAACACATGAAGGAGTACCCAAGGAATTTCATGGAGCCAAGTTAATTGGATCGCGAAGGTTGCGGCCTTTGACTTCTTTAGTTTTGTTAGAATACTTTTGCTTTAAAGCCATAAGGAACTTAAATTTATGTTTCTTCATCGTAGTGGGTCAATGGTTCAATTTGTCAATTCCCATCGTATTCATATACAACTACCAAGGAAAAGTACTTTCATGGTATTGCATTATCTCTTTTTTAACAACTTAGTTAACTAGCATAATAAATTCCAATTATTTGGTTGGTTACAAAGAACAGAAAAATGGACAAGTAAGTGCTCTAGGTAATCACATGTATTCATCAATTTTTAAGTTTGTCTTCTATACTCCAAATTAGATTTAGAACGATCCTATTTAAAAGCTAATGTTCTTTGAAGTTATGGTTTCTACCACAGTCATTGCTTTGCACTAATAATCTTCATTTAAACAAAAAAAATGTGAAATGCAGCTTCCCCTGTCCCTGGTATCAAAAGGTACCCCTTTCTTTGGCACTTAGTCCAAGAATAATTTCAGCAGTTGCTCAGTTTAAGCCAGACATAATACATGCGTCATCACCAGGCATTATGGTAAGTGTACAATCCCTCTATCTCATCGTTCATTATCCACAGCATTGTAAGGAACAACTAGTCGTAAAAACTCATCTATATCAATATTGTGGCTGGTTGAATTTTCAGGTGTTTGGTGCCCTTATCATCGCAAAGCTGCTAAGTGTTCCTATTGTCATGTCCTATCACACCCACGTACCAGTGTAAGTTACATATTTTAGGTTAGTTTGGATAAACTTCTCATTCATCAAAACCAACTTATGCGTTTCAAGTTTGGAGAAACTTTTTTCATCGATTGGAAAAGTTAGATGGCTAAACTTCCTAACCGAACATTACTCACATTTCATATTTTCTGCATGTACTCACATTTTTCAAGCTATGTATATGCACTAGTTATTGTGATTTATCTTATGGTTTTTTGCAGATACATTCCAAGATACACCTTTAGCTGGTTGGTTAAACCCATGTGGTGGGTCATAAGTATGTATATGCACTCTTGCTTTCTTTTTCCCACTTGGAATCATATTATTGTGAAATAACATGCTTTTGCTGTTATACACAGAATTTCTGCATACAGCAGCTGATCTTACTCTGGTACCATCAGCTGCCATTGGAAGGGATCTTGAAGCAGCTAGAGCAACAGCAGGTGAACTCAAACACCCTTATCAAGTGATTTCTTGGAGCTTTGCTCTGTTGACAACAGCAGCTGCTGAGCATAAGCATTTCTTTAATAACCTTTGTCAATGCTGCAGTATTTTTGTCTATAACTCAGTTCTTCTGTTGATGTCCAGCTAACAAGATCCGTCTTTGGAACAAGGGTGTTGATTCTGAAAGTTTCCATCCACGATTCAAGTCCCATGAAATGAGACTAAGACTGAGGTGCAGACCATTTGTCATTTTCATGTGCCCGAAGTTTAACATATAATAGTGTTTCCACTTATTCTTAATCTTGTTTCATACAGCAATGGTGAACCTGAGAAACCCTTAATAGTTCACGTTGGACGGCTTGGAGTTGAGAAGAGTTTAGATTTTCTCAAAAGGTAGAGAAAATTTTGAAAATTTCAAAACATGAACGTTGATTTTGCAGTCCATCAAGTGAAACAATGTTGAAAAATTTTCGTTAGTTATTAATGTACTGAAGCTTAAAGATGGTTAAAAAATTTTCAAGATATGTTTTATATATGTTCCTTTTGGGATGTCCCTGTTTATTTCTTCTGTTCCTCAGGTCTTTATAGTCCATGCCAGACCATATTATGAATATAGTTAACTCCGTTTTACATTTGAAACATGTTTTGCAGTCTCATGGATAGGCTTCCTGAAGCACGAATTGCCTTTATCGGAGATGGACCCTACAGGTGACTTCTTGTAATGTGTTTTTGTTTTCTTCGATCTACATCAAGTTATTTACTACGATCCATTTTGAATAAACTTTTAGTAAGCACTAATACAATAAGAAAATAAGAGGTAAAATGAATCAAACTTTGTCAAAAGTTAAAATTAACTTATGTACTTCGAGGATAGTTAGAGACTTAGACTAGAGTTTGTAGAAAAATTGAAGTATAATTTTAGCACATGGAAGATATTTAGTTTACTTTATCTTCTTATTTTCTTTTGCAATAAGTTCTTAGGATCCAAATTGGATAGACTTATGACTTTTTAACTAGTTGCCTTTTGTGAGTGGATGTTTATGCACTCTTACACCTTTCTCTAATCAAGTTACTCTAGCATTTTGAGAAGGGTTTCTCTTGCCATTAAGTTATGCCATTTTCTTGTATCTTGCCCTATTCTTTCGTCCCTGCCTATATCATAGTTTCTCTCAAATGATCAAACATTATGATCTCCTATTTTAGGCATCTTTTATTAACATGAATTCCAAACTGACAGGGAGGACTTAGAGAAACTGTTTGAAGGCATGCCAGCAGTCTTCACTGGAATGCTGGGAGGGGAAGAACTATCTCAAGCATATGCAAGTGGAGATGTCTTTGTTATGCCTTCAGAGTCAGAGACACTTGGCCTTGTTGTTTTGGAGGCCATGTCATCCGGGATTCCTGTGGTGGGAGCACGTGCTGGTGGCATCCCAGACATAATCCCTGAAGACCAAGATGGAAAAATTGGTTTCCTCTATACTCCAGGTGATCTAGAAGATTGTTTGAGCAAACTGAAACCTCTTTTGGATGACAAAGAGTTGAGAGAAACAATGGGAATAGCTGCACGTTTGGAGATGGAGAAGTATGATTGGAGGGCCGCCACTAGAAAGATTCGCAATGAAAATTACAATGCTGCCATTTGGTTCTGGAACAAGAAAAGGGCTCAACTATTGAGACCCTTTCAATGGTTGGCTCAACGGATTTTCCCATCATCCCCTGAAGGGGAAGTAAACTCATAGGGTTGTTTATGCAAGGAAAATGTTTCTTTCAAGCTTTGGATGGTTCCTTGAATGAATGACTGAAATGCTTTGGCTTTAAGTAAGCCTTGTATGGGATAGACGTGTGGTTGGTTATGTAATGCATTCATTTGATTGATGTATATAATGGGATCAAAATTATGTGTTCTGCCTTGTAGAGTGGGTTAAAGTCGTGTCATTCATATTCAGGTAATGGATAGTGTAAGATACATTTTATGCAACAAGTTAAGGAAGAATATATTCATGTTTTACAGCACAAACATTGCCAAAACATACTAGGAAATTAGTGATTAAATACAAAAAGAATTGGTCTTAATAGAAAGATCTAAGATGCATGTAGAAAATTTGACAAGACATGCAAATGTGTGTTGAAGTGTAGTTTTCATTACTTTTAACTTATGAGTTTTTATTATTTCCTATAATAAGACATAAATGAGTTTTTAAATAATCACACAAAAGTCTTAATATGAGAAGTCATGTTTAAGAAACTCATGTTGAGATATTGGTATGTCCAACAATTTACATAAGTGTAAATAAAATATAGAGGTATTTAACGAAGTTTAGCATAGTGTAAGACCTTAAGCTCAGGGAATTATTTGAAGAATAAAACAAAAGTGTTAAATAAATATCAAAACCAAATGAAGTATTCAAGAAAGACACGTGCTTTGGCGCAATATGCGATTTCTTTACACACTTGTCCTTTATAACAATGAGTGCAACAACAAAAGATGTTAGTATAAAGAGAAACATGACTCTGAAAATGGCATTGACACAAGAATAAGCCACAACATGTAAGTTATGATCCAATTTAGAAGTCTATAAAAGAAGTTTCTCCATACAGATAATGCTTGTGAACAAGTGAGCATTTGTTGCATGAAAAATATTCTTATAAGCTTCTAAGCATATTAAATATTAATGCACATGGTAGACAACTAAAGTGTACATTATTTGTAAATTATTCACTACTGTGAAATTGGACTTTAGAGTAACGATTAATCTTTTGTATACCAAATTGTAAAGAATATTCCTTTGTATTATATCAAAACAACTTTTGGTGTGCAATTAGGATCAACTTTATGTACTTAATAAGGAGCGATGTTGCAAACTCGTACTTAATCTTATGGAGAGATTAACAGATATCCAAAAGTGACTTTATGTACCTGTGTAAGTCATAAGTAAGAAGGATAATACTTGTAATCAGTATTAATTAATGAAGCCTTTTGGGATTTACAAAAGAAAAAAAATTTGAATTTATGCCAGGTTAGGGTGAAACCAGTATAAAGAAGCATGTTTCATTACCATTTTCTAATACACGAGTAAAGGTCTCACAATCACGTTATAAATTCTTTTTCAAATATTGTAAGATTGTTTTATAAACTATCACACAAGCCCAGTCGTGTCTATCATACTTATTGAATAAGATTTTCTAAAGTGTTTTGTAAGCTCTATTCAAATTTCCAATTTCTAGAACTAATGTTTTCTTTGAGTTGGTATCATAGCTAGCCTATTGGGGACAAAGAGGTGAATATTTTATATACTATGGAGAACGAAGGACAAATTATTAACAAACCTCCAGAAAAGTTTGACTACTAGAAGAATCTCAGTTAAGGTAAGACATAATAATTTTATGACAATATTGAAGTCATATAATTCAAACAAATGTATCTTAATGATCTAAATAATAGAGTGCAAGTTAAATTACTGCATGCTGGAGGTAGGGTGATAGTAAGGAGTGGATTTATTATGACAAGTTGTAATCATCATCCTATGTTATTTAAAATTTTTAGTAAGAACTTTACTTTATATTTTGAGGTGACAAAGTGCAGGAAGAGGGTGAGTGATGTGGACGAGGTTGTGAAGAAGGTTCAATTGTTGGAACAAGAGAAGGCCAATCTCACTAAGCAATTGGTTGCATAGACTTGTGAGGAAGTGAAAGGGGAAGTAGAGTAGCACAAGGAAGTGAAGGTGTAGAATGTTGAGGTGGAAGTTATTTAGTTGAGGAGGCTGAATAAGGATGTAGAAGTGGAACCTCACTTGCCCTCTTTTTTCTCTTGATGCTCTATCTGCTTGTCCTAACAAATCTGTTGGAGCTAGTGGAGAAGCTCTTTGATTGGTGATTTGATGAAGAAATTGCTTAAAGATTTGGCTTGGTTGAAGGAAGACTATAGTTCCTTAGTTTGGGGTAGTTTAGACTTAGTTTAGATCATATATGCATTTGTGAGTGCTCTTAATCATTTGCTTGTATTGTACTCCTTCAAAATCAAGTAAAAAGTGAATTTTGAAAATGGTTTTTATGGTAAAGCTGCTACAGATAAAAACAACCTGTTGTTTCCAGAAAACAACCTGTTGTTTTTGAGTTTAAGTAAAAGCAACCTATTGATTTTGAAAAATAACATGTTGCTTTCACTTAACAAATTTGAGACGTGCTTTTTAAACACTCGTTCAGTGCGATTTGTAATAGATTTCAATTTTCTAAGCTTTGAATTTCGTTCTAAAGATTTATTTGAGACCTTCTTGGAGAAAACCTCTTCATGTGAGAAAGTTTGATCAAGATTTTGAAAAGATTACTTTGGTTTCTCACTTTGTAGAAAGCATTGCATCCAATTGATTAGGATCATTATGGTAGTTGTTCCCTTGCAGAGATAAGTGTTTCTCCTCTGTATTTTGATTGGTTTTTGTTATTGTAATGTTGATTTAGGGTTCATAATTCGTTTACATATCAATTCATGATTGTATTGTGCTTAAATAGGGATTTTAAGCATTGTGTGTATTGTAATCTTGTAAGATTTCATTTTGGTTGTATAGTTTGCATCAAACACAGTAGTAGAGTTCTGCATATTGTACTAGGGTTATGCATCTTGTGTGGTGGGGTACTGCATAAGGAGTAGAGGCAATCTTGTAGGGTTTAAGATTGATTCTTAAGTGTGTTTGTGTATGTAAACTTCCAAATTTAGTGAAAATCTTTGCATTGTTGTACAAAGGACTGGACGTAGCTCTTGAGGAAGAGTGAATCAGGATAAAAATCATTGTGTCATCCCTTTTGCCCTTGCCGATTTCGTTTTTCAATATGTTTTGGTGTGTTTCAATTTTTACTAGTATAAATAACCTGTTAAAATAAAAAACAGCTTGTTGTTTTTTTGGGCAGCACCATATATTTCATTCTGGCAGTGAATTTAACTTGTTAGAATTGTTTTTAACCTGTTAATATTCTGGTTTTCACTACAACATGCATGTAATGGTTTCTTGAGTGTTTCACCCTGTGTTTGGTTTTCTTGAAGTTGTTTTAATTTAAAATCATCACTACTGGCTTTGTGATCTTAATCTTGGTATATTGAAACTGTTTTGTTGAAAGTTTCTATAGTTTTTATAATTCTTTTAACTAGAATTACAGTGAAGTTTTATAATATTAGTGCTTCTTTCCAAACTGGTTTGGCTATTACATGTGGTGTATCTCTTGATTGATTAATTGCTACACTATTTCACAGTTTAGTATAGTATTTTGTGGTAATTTTCTTCATCAATTTAGCCCTCATATCAGCTGTATTAAATTGCACCTTAGATGATAAATTTCTGAAAAACTGGTTTTTAAATTTCTTGATAAAACATAGTTTTCATTCTTTGTACTTTTGCATATCTTGGTTTCTATACTTGGGTGTTCGTCCTTTCTCACATTGATATTTGTGTAAGACCTAGTGAAGTGTATTCTTTTTGTGTTCTTAGTAAAACTGTGTTGTTTTAATCTTTGCCAAAACTGTCATGTGATCTTTGCATTCTGCTCACTGGTTCAAATTAATTATGCTATTGTTCCAGGAAATTTCAACCGGTTAAATTCTGGTTTTAACAGGTTAAAATTTTGTTGCCATTGGGAAATTTGTCTAAGTGCTAGAAAAGAAATTTTAACAAGTTGTTTTTAATTTCAATCTATTCTGCATTTTCCAGAATTGCCATAAAATTTTAACAAGTTGTTTTTGCATTTCAACAAGCTGTTTTTAATTGGTTGTGTATATTAGGTGCTATTTTAACTTGTTGTTTTGCGCTTTAACTTGTTGATTTGTGATTCAATTGACTGTTTTGTGCTTCTATTACATTGTAATCAAGGTTTAATAAAGATACTTATTCATACTTTCTAGGTTTCTGAAAAAGAGTTAATAGTTCAATTCACCCCCTCTTGAACTTTGACCATCATATTTTTCAACAATTGGTATCTAGAGCGGGTTCTTGAAAGTTATTCAAGTTGATCCTAAATGGCCGAGAATAAACTTCCTTTTACTGAGGGTTCCTCGATTAATAGACCACCTATGTTTTGTGGGTTGAACTATCAATTCTCGAAAGTTAGAATGAGAATTTTTATTGAATCTATTGATCACAGTGTTTGGGATGCTATTGTTAATGGACCGTATGTACCTAAATTGCTTGTTGATAATGTGTATGTTGATAAACCTTGGTGTGATTGGACTAGTGAAGAGAGTAAGAAAGCTTAGTATGATAGGGTTGCTAAAAATATAATAACCTCATCGCTTAATCTTGATGAATTTTTCAAGGTCTCACTGTGTACATCAGCTAAAGAGATGTGGGACATCCTAGAAGTAACACATGAGAGAACGAGCGACGTTAAAAGAGCAAGAAAACACGTTTTGATACAAGAATATAAGTTATTTAGAATGAAGCCAGGGGAGACAATAGCGGAAGTATATAAGTGATTCACCCATATTGTGTTAATCACTTGATAGGTTTGGGAAACATATTCGATAAAGAGGAGTTGAACATCAAAATCCTGAAATGTCTAGACAAAAGCTAGTAACCAAACATTTCAGAAACACGAGACCTCACTACCTTAATTGTTAAAGCCTAAAGAAAACTACTATTTAAGGATGTTAGACGATTATTCTTCAAACTTGGATAGATGTGTTGATGCTAAAAAGAGAAGAATTCGTGACATGAAAAGTCATGATTATCATGTATTCATTGAGACATTACTTCATATTCTAAATAATAATATTAATAATAATACTAATCTTAATCTTAATATTAATAATATTTATAATAATAATAATAATTTTCTTATTGGTTTAAGAAAATATTCAATTAATTATCTCATTATCTGAATACTCATATATTTTATAATTTCTATAACTCAAACAGACTTGAGCATTAGAAAGGATAGTTACTCTTTCAGCTTTCATCACAAGCTCAATGACAACATTTCGAATACTCAAACTCACTTATCCATAAATAAACCCTACTTTGAGAGAGTAAAGCTAGTTTCATCTTAAAACAATTATATTATAAATCCAATTACAATAATTAAAATTAGATTTTGATTCTAACTATTATCTCATATTTTAAGTTTATCATATCTTTAAATAAGATACCATTTTCCTTCGTTTACCTTCGTTTAAGCGAAATGAGTGAAAAATGTTTAACTATGAAACTTTGATATTTTTTCTTTCTCTTACATCTTTAAGAGGCCATGTGTGTTTGCAACAATGAAAGGGTAATGTGTGTTTGTAACAATGAAAGGGTAATTTAATTGTTCAGTTTCCAATCATATTTTCACCGCACATGTTGATGGGGGGCAATAAGCAGTGAGTTATCCCACATTTATAAATTGGTTAGACAGAAAGATAAAACTGGTTTGATCACAAATTGTATATGAACAGTAAACACACTTGGCTTTTACTTTATTCATTTAAATATTCTCTCATACTATTCTGTATTTAGATAATATAATTGGGGGACAAGTTAGCCCTGTAAAGATTCTATTAAGTTGATTCACTGACAAAAATAGATATAGGAGATTATGAAGTAGAAAAAAAAGAAATTGTCTAGGAACATATTCGATTCGATATTCGATCGATCACTGCTTAATTAACATATATCTTGAATCGGATAATTACAAGATACGTATGGGCCATAGGCACAAAATTCAACACTTATCAAACCTAAAACCGGACGCTTAAGTAATGATTTTGCATAGAATATTTCTTTGTATGACTAACATACTTACAGTAAAGCAGTGCATCAAAATTTACTTTAAAATGTAAATAAAAAAATAACAAAACTGGACGGTGAAGGAAAATACAAGAGGTTTACGAGGGATGTAACATTTTTATTTATCACGTAGTTATTTTATAACTTTTTTATTTCATTTTTGTTATCTTTCTTTTCAAATTAATTAGGTGAAAATAATGTTAGTGCTATATAAATATTCCTTGGATCTGAAATTTAATATGTCCACCATTTAATTTACTTTCTCGTATGTCTGTCACGCGTACCAAATTTCTTTAATAAATAAATAAAAACATTTTTTATTGGGAATCGATGAGTTGATATCATTAAATGGTGAGTTATAATTTTTTTGTGATATTCTTTATTCCTTTTATAATTGCTATTAACCCCTCAGTATATTATGGCTAAAGATGAAAAATAAGCCATGATGTAATAGTCCAAATAGCATGTCAAATAAATTGAATCAAGCTAAAAAAAATATTTGTGTAAATTAAAGTGGATTAATTTTGATTGAATCGATTCTAATAGGTATAGATAAAGTCGAATGTTATTGAAAAGTACATATTTACTGTGACTTAAATTTTAAAAGTAAGTACATTTTATTTTATTTTATTTTTAACTCAAGTCAAGAAAATCTATTGATTTGATATAAAATTCGTATGAAACAAAGTTTTTAATTCATTTAAAATAGGGGTTGGATTACACAATTTTTTTCAATTGACCTATTAACTAGAGTTTAATTAATAGTTTGCTTTTCTAACTCTAGTTATTGTTAAGGTTAATTCATTTAATATTCCACCAAAAAACACACACAAAAGTAATTAAAAAATACAAACTATGAGTGAAATATATTTAATAATAAGTGGAATGAAAAAAATAAAATTTAATAACAATCAAGTGCGTATTCAAAGTGTTTTATTTATTGACCTTTCCGTATAAAAAAATGCTATTGCAAAATGGCTCGTAGAAAGGGGCAAGTAAACTAATGAAAACATATTCCGAGCATTACTAAGCGTATTGTCATTTTTTTTGCCTTCGGGAATACGAACAAAGTCTTCTCATGCAACGAATTCAACAAGTTTTAAATTCAAAGCGGTTTCGTACACAAAAACTAATAGAAATTGTGTCTGATTGGCTACAAAATAATAGGTTGATATCAGCAAGTTGCCGATAAACAAACTAATATTTCCTTAATATTAAAAAGTAACTCTAATTGTATTTTCTTTGGAGATAAATATCTCACTCTTCATAAAATCATCTAAAAATGGTTAAGTGTAAGTGAGCGTATAGAAGACATTCAAAGATATAAAGTTCGAAAACTTCAACAAGAAAGCCAAGAATTTGAATTATCTTAGTTATCTTTGCCATATAAAAAATAAAAAGATCGGTGCCATTGAAAAAGGAAATAAAGAGCACTGTGGCCGTAAGGGGGTTGAGATGGGCTCACAGCCTGGTAAAGAGCATTGCTTCCTGTACCCAACATTTGCTGCCTGCTCCCATCATGTTTTTAAAATATCAATCATACCTTTAGGGGTGTAAAAATAACTTCCATAAAATTAGCATTCCGAAATAAGTTTTGGAGGTATAAAAATAACTTCCGAAAATGGCATTCAAAATGAATTTTTGGAGTATAAAAATTACTGTTTCCAAAAGCTTAATTTGAGTTTCGAAATTTCTTTTCTAGAAACATGTTGCAGAAATCTCATTTCGAAAACATATTCCAGAATAATTTTTCCGTAAGTCAAGTATTTTTGGCTTTTCCATAAATGAAATTCGATAAGATTTTCTGAACCCTTTTTCTGGAAACAAAAAAAGAGAAGGTTCACACCTCTACCTTACACACAGTGATGCCATAAACCACCTTAGACCATCGCACCTCAACCTCCAACAACATTAGTTAACCTAGAGAGACACATCTTTCATTTCCTTGCATTGATGGGACGTAGGAAGTAATTGATGGGGTGCAGAAATCAACTGCCTTCGTGTAGATAAGTTTTTGGTGAAGCCCATTTTCTTATCAAGAAACCACTTTGTGGAGGCAATTTCTTCCTACACTCCCACATTTACTTCCTGCACCCCATATTTTTTCAACATGGAAGTGTTATCTTTGACAATTTATTGAAAGGAAGGACGTGGGTTATCTCAGTGGTGGTGTGATCAGTGGTGGCGCGGTCAGTGGTGGTGTGGTGCACATTTCTCCAGCGAGGGCTCCTGTTGGTGATTTGAGGTAAGGGACGGTGAGTGGGTGAGGTATGGGTGTTTTATTTGGTAAAGTTGGGTGCAGAGGTGGGTGAAGCTTCCGGAAATCAGGTTTCGGAAATGGCTTCCAAAAAATGAATTTCGCAGGTTCTTGCGGGTAAGAGAATTCAGTTCTAAAAATAAAAACCCGAAATGTTTTTTCAATTACGAAAAAAGGTTTCCAAAAGTGGGGTGTTGTAGTTTAGGCTTACCGAAAACGAATTCTCGAATGTCAATTATGCTTTCGGAAAATGAATTCGAGAGTCCAATTTTATGCTTTTATAAAACGAATTCCGAAATTTATTGACTTTTTGGATTTTGTTTTCCAGAAACATAAAATTGTATTCCAGAATTTATTTTTTGGAAGCATAATTTGCCTTCCAAAATTTGTTTTTCGAGAACATATCTTGCATTTTGAATTTCATTTTCTAACATTCAAAATTTGTATTTGGAATTTAGTTTTTCGGAATGCATTGAGTATTTGAATGTTTGTAAGGTGTTATAAGTTGTGTGTGGTAATTTAATCATGTTCAACTTGTTCTTTTATGTAGAAAAATCATTTATATAGGTTTCTTCATCGATATTTCAAATGACATGGAATATGGGGTGGGGTTAGCGATGATGTTGATATGTGACAATCAAACAGTGATAATGTAATAAATAATGAATACATGGCCAAAACATGTAACAATGCTTTTGATACTGATAAGGTAAACCTTTTTTATGCAAAACTATTTTGAACAATGAATATGTGAGAAGTATTTGTAGAATAAAATTGACCGTTGTGAGATGTTTAAGCAGGTATTTGCTTCTCGAGATGATTTTTTGAAGTGGGCAAGAAAGATTACGTATGACTTTAGGTTTGTTATTATTATATTAAGGTCAAATACTGCAAATAGACAACGAGAAAGGAAGACATGTTTTGTTAAGTTGCGAGAGAGGAGGTAAATATAGGCAATATAAGCAAGATTTAGATGTTACTGAAAGTGGAAGCAGGAAATATGATTGTAAAGAACAATCGATAACTATTGCAAAATTAATGGAGGAGGCGATGTAACATTTGAAATTTTATACCTGTTCATTCCAATAATTCACTGTTCGTTTTTCTTTTAATACCTATCAAAAGTTTCATTTATCAACATTTGATTATTTTCAATTACATTACAGGAATGTAGTGACAAGGTTGTAGAAGTCTTTGATCAGTATGCCTCAAGGAAAAAACTACTTATTGAGATAGCAAACAACACAAGCATTGTCTTTAAAAAGTGTGGTTGTGGTGTTATCAAAACTCATCAAACTTGGATGGTTGATTAAATATAGATATGTTAGACCATTAAATGGTCTAGCATCACTAGATGATCTAATCAAGTTAGACAGTCCAAGCCCTATTAGATAATCACATGATTCAATATTGATTTTGATATAACAAAACACTCTAAGTGATTTTTGGGATTTAATGAAATTGGTTTATGCACATAAATTTTGCAGTTTTCAGTATTAGACAATCAAAGTAGTCTTAGACAGTCAATGCTAAATTTATGGTCAACCTTACATTAGACAGTCAAAGCTACTTTAGATGGTCAACCTTTGATTAGACGGTCAACAATATGCTATATGATCAACATCTCATTAAATGGTCAATAATGCATTAGACGACCAATGATGCATTAGACGATCAACCATGCATTCAATGGCCTAGTCTTATCTTTTGCATTAGATGGTCCAGCCACTACATTCAACTAGATAATGCTCTTCCAAGCTCCTTTTGGATTCATTTTCATTTGTTTAATCTTGTTACCTGTTAATTGATTTATTTCCAAACAAAATTAATGATTTAGCAAGGTTTTCTAATAATTAATATCAAACGCATAAGAACAACATTTCTTAAAACAAGAATGATTTTGAATTGATATAATCTCACCGTTTCTAAATATAATCTTGTTAATTGTGTATCAAATTAAAGATTTTATCCTCTCTAATTAGTAATTAACTGCATACATGCTTTTAAATTTTTTTTGAATCATTTTCTAATTAGGGTTTCACTAAGATGATTTCAAAAACCAACGTTTAACTATTTCAAATTCAAATTGAAATTAAAACATTTAGTGTTTAACTGGTTTCTAAATTAGAGGCACAATGCATTAATGTCAACATTCATATTTTTCTCTGTTGTAAAAGATCTTCATAATAAACTTTTTGCTCTTCTCTGGATGATGCTTTTGAATTCAATATAATGTGATGCTTTTGAATTGTTTCCTTTACAGAATCAATCAAGTTCTATGCAAATTTAAGTTTAGACTAGAATGTTCCCTATTAAGCGTCTAATGTCGAAAAGACAGAATGAGCATATGCTACGATTTGAAGTTACCTCTTTGGGACTCCAAACTGTCATGTTTTGCAAGAGCTATATAAGGGACATCAGGTTGAAAAGAAGAACACAAGAACAACGAGAATTTCTCTCCCAGGGAATTGTATAATATACGATAATAAATACAATTATACCAAATTAGATTACAAATAATTCTAAAGTTTGGTTTTTTATGAAAGAAAAAAATTAAAACAATGAAAATATATTTTTATACTTTTAATGAGCACTTGGAATGTGGGAAAAAGAATGGAAAGGAGATGGAATGTGATTTCTAGGATTCAACAAACCTCACCTTCATGTATGAAAATGATTTTGTTGTTTTCTATCAATAATCAATGTCAACCCACAAAATTACTCAAATCTGATTCTTCAATGAATGAGCCTAGAGATTATCTATTAATCGTTAATTTCTTGATCAATTGTATAGATGAATCTTGCATTCACAGAAGGATCTTAATGATATCAAATGAATCACGCTCTATTCTTAAACAGGAGCTTTCATTCGATAAATTAATTTAGTTCTAGATTCAAAAAGATATTTTTCAATACTCTTAAGAATCAATGATCAAGTTGTGGATTTGCACAACAAGCATAAACATAGAATTAATATACTGACATATTGAAAGAAAAGCATGTATGGTAGACATAAATAAGCCCAATATTGATTATGAGAATTCAAACGTTTAAATTTAACCCCAACACAATAAGAACAATGAACAATGGAGGAAGATGGATACGCAAAGAAGGAAAAAAGGATACCTCTAAACCCTAGTTGTCATCCTAAGGCTACATTTTTTATGACTCCTATGGCTACAAATTCCATGGCTATAAATAGGACTTCTCTCCTTTGTAAAATCATAAGTTGAATGAAGAATAAACTCCTTTGTGACATTTTGTGAGAGCTTGAGTATTGTCTCTTCCTTTCAATTCTTATCTTGAAAAGCTTTTTGAAGTGGCAGATCCTCCTTCACTCATCCTTGAAGGCTTCACCCTTGAAGGTGGCATGTTCACCTTAAAAATAATTTTTTGTCAAGAGAGGAGGTGAATTGAACCATTAAAATTTTTTGTCAAATATGGTTTAAAAAGAATGAGAGTTTTCAAGAAAATATCTTTAGCCACAGTTTGTAGGCGCACACCAGAAAATCAATCAATTTCAATTTAGAAACAATCGATTTAAATTTCGCATAACAATACTTATGGGGAAAAATTAATCAAATGAATTACCAACCAATCGATTGAAATATCTCTCAGAATTTTTAACACAAATTTTCAATCATTTGTAGGCTTTAACAATGAATTTAACAAGAAAACCAGTGAATGTGAAATTTTCACTAGAAGAAAAGCAACTAATTAATCTACCAAGTAACCGATTGAAATTTTCGAAATAAGCTGTAAGTTACAAGAATTAATATTCAATTGATATCAGTTTATACATTGTAAGATACAAATTAAATCTATTGAATTAAAGAAGATTACAGGTGCAGTAACTTTATTAACAACAGAATAACAGTAGGTGTAGTACGAAAAATTTAGTTGTTTGATTACAAAAATAGATGATTGATTTTTACGCAGATGAGTTAATTTTACAGAAAATTCAAAAGTGAATCATGATTAAGGGAAGAGAGATCAAACACACAGGATTTATACTGGTTCACCCTTCTTCAGGGGCTAGATCTAGTCTTTCTTGTCAACATGCAAAGAATATTTGCTAAACACTCTTAATTATAAACCCTATACAATGAATAAACCTTCTTGCACCTTGCAAGAACTCATAAAAACCATGTAACGCCCTGCTACACACAATTAAATTAATACAGTACCAATGCAAACACTACAACACAACTATAAACCCTATACATTAGTTCCAAATTCAACAAATTGATTGAGATATTGTACACATAAACACCCTTGCAAGATATTTGCATAGCTTCTTTGCATCAAAATCCTCTTGTTAGCTCTTCTTTGAAGTCTAGCAAGAACCTTTGCCTTTGGAAGTTGGGCTAACCTCTTCCAACACTTCCTCTACCTAACATCTTCACTTCAAGCTTCCGCAAATTCTCTTCCAATTTAGTTCATCTTCCATTTAGTTTGGTGCATTCAAGAAGATTCATCACACATCTCTTCATCTTCTTGCTTGCATCAAGGAGGAACTTCATCATTAATGCAGGCAGATCCTGGAGAGGTCCTACCACTAGAGCAATGACCAGAAGAATTCATATTGAGTTATGTTAGCACCAGTAGCTGCTTGATATGATTTGATGAAATCAACACAAGAGTGAAGTCTACAATGGATCCTAGCTAGAACATGAAGTGCATGCAGACTTGAAGAGCTTGATAGAGTATTGGTCCTAGACTAGGCAGGGTGTGTGGTTCTGAGTTGTGTCTCTGATTTAAAATCATATGATTGCATGATTGATTATTCAAAAGTAAGCTCCAAAGATAACTGTGCTTAATAATATTTTTTAAAAGATTTTAAGAGTAAAACAAATCAGATTTTGATAATCAAATTCAGATAGGTAATTAGTAAATTGTTTTCAGAATCTTAACTTGATATATTTTATGTTAAGTCACAGGATGTTGTCAATCGATTGAATGGTGACTCAATCGATTGAAGTCTTAACGGTCACAAATAACAATTTTTCTATATAAATGGACATGCACGTGTTTTTCATATAACAAGTACAAAAATCATATTGAGCGAATTTTGTGTGAAATACTTGAGAGAAAAATGCGCGCAAACCTTATGATCGATTGAGTAATTGTTTTTCAACAAGAAAACTGTTCTTGGAGCTTTACTGTTGAGTTGATCTACTGCAAACTATGATATTGAATCATAGCTAAGTGTTCCACTTTGTTCTTAATACATTGTATAATCTGTTGAGTGAAATTACTATGTATTGTTTGTATTCTTGATACATTTCTTGTACTGGAACTGAAGATTACAAGTTACAGAGGGTTGTAATTGTAATTGGTTATTTGCAGAGGTTTCTACATTGGTTTTACACCTACTATAGGGTTTAGTAGTGTGTGGTTTCTGCGGGGAGAACTGTGTACTGTGGGGAGCAGTATTTTATCTTGTAAAACTAATCTTGGTGATCTTTTAGTGGAAATCTTTGCTAGTTTGCAAAGGACTGGACGTAGCCCTTGAGGAAGGGTGAACCAGGATAAAATCTTGTGTTCTTGATCTTTCTTTCTCTCTTCTTGAACGCATTTGAGTTTCTGTTTTCGTACGATCAATAAGTTGTTCTTCACGCTTATTGTTTGATAATTCAACTGATAATCTTTGTCTTTCTGAACTTGTTATTTCATTTGGTTAATCGACTAATTGTATTAATAATCGAATTAACACATTAATTGATTTCTAATAACATTGTTGAACAAAAGAACATTAGTATAATATTCTTTCTTGAGATAAGTAGTAATTTCTTGAAGTGCTCATTATCTGATTGTTTCTGCGTTGTTCTGTTATTCATCTTAACTAAGTAAATTACTTCCGCTTGTGGTTCTGATAGTATCTTGATCAACTGTAGTAACTGCTTGTCTTAGTACACTGAACTGGATTTCAAGATTCTGTGACTTCAGTGAATTGTATTGTGTTGTTTCTATTTAGGATAAATCTGTATAATTGACTGAATGTGTTCTTTGACATACTGATTCTTGCTGTGTAATTCTGAATTACATTGATCAGTGAATTGATAAAGAATATTCATTCAATCTTTCATACTTTCCAGTATGTGCGAAAAGTTTTTGATAAGTTTTGATAGTTCAATTCACCCCCTCTTCAACTCAGCTTAAACCCATTTTCTACAAGTTAGAGACAGAGCCTTCGTGCTAGTTTATTTTATTTTGCTGGTCATTTAATTGTAAATAAATTGTACAGAAAAATTAAAATTCTTTGTAAATAATTTTAAGCCTTAGGAAAATAGCTTAGGAAAAGCTAAACATCCAAGTAATGCCACACTTGGAACGTTTATTTTGAAAGGCTAGTTTGGCATGCACCTTGGACGTCTGCACACATTTGGAATGTCACATATAGAGTCTTCTTGCTTTGCTTGAAGCGCCTAATACAACCTTCTCTTTAGATGTCCACATGTCATCTCCTCATTGGATAACCATGCCTTACTTGGATTGCCACATGGCTTGCTAGGAGTGGAGAGGATTTGACTAGAGTTAGGGTATGTAAACTAGAGTTAGGGTTAAGGTTAGGGGAAGGAAGCTTGGGCTACATGTTTTCTAAAACCTATAAATAGGTTTCTTTTCCATCGTAAAATTTAGATTTGATATAAGTAAGGAAATGTTGTTGAAATGCATAACTTCTTTGCATCAAACTCCTCTTGTTAGCTCTTCTTTGAAGTCTAGCAAGAACCTTTTCCTTTGGAAGTTAGCCTAACCTCTTCTAACACTTCTTCCACCTAGCATCTTCACTTCAAGCTTCCGCAACTCTCTTCCAATCCAGTTCATCTTCCATTCAGTTCGGTGCATTCAAGGAGATTCATCACACATCTCATCATCTTCTTGCTTGCATCAAGGAGGAACTTCATCAACAACACAACTATAAACCCTATACATCAGTTCCAAATTCAACAAACTGATTGAGATATTGTACAGACAAAACACTCCTGCAAGATATTTGAGACCAAAAGAGGCTCAAGAATCAATTGCAAAAGACTTCCCTGTTCTTGAAGATTATGTAAACCAGTGTAGAAGTACACCAAGATTTCTTGATCAAAGATTCACTTTTCACTCTTGAAAACAATTCTTGCTCTTTTTTGGTATTGTCACGACAACAACTTTTCTCTCTTTGTATTATGTGTTTAAAACGTTATGAAAAATGTGTATTTAAAACTGTTTAAAAAATAATTAGAAACAGTTACACATTAAAACTATTAGTTAGGAGAAATCAATCGAATTGAAAATTCAGTTAAATCAATTGGTCTAGATCCTACCAACCTTCCAAGGTTCACAACACTGGAACTTCTAATTAATCTTGTCTGCAGGACGTCTAGATTTTACTCCACTTATTGTTGATACTTATAGAGCTGAGAATATTATTATAACAAACACAAAGATCATCAAATACAAACATGCAGTTGGAGTTATTGTTATCATCAAAATTATGCTAGATGATTAAATCATCTAAAAGGATTTCTAGACCGTCTAATGATTCAACAATATCGTCTTCTTTATGATGACAAAACTACAAGCTTTATTAACAAATAACTACAGTAATTTCAAGAAGTTAAGCAACAATGAAAAATATTAAATTCTTTTTATTTGCTATTTGCTAGTTTTCCCTTTCTCACCCTTATTTTCATCACAAAAAGTGGGTTTTGGAAGAAATCATCATTTTATGTATACATAGGTGATTAAGGTGCACAAATCGGGTAACAATGAAGGGGAATTGCAACTTAGACCCATATAACTAGAAAACCTATTCTATTAAGCTTAATTAGGGAAAGAAATTTTCAAACGATTTTCTATGACAAATTTATTAAATAGTTTAATTAGAATGGGAAACATACGAGTTTCAAATCAAGAAACTAGTGATATTTTCACGGAGCAGTGAAAACACAACGAATCAACCTTTAAAAGATTATTTAAAGGATTTAAGAAGCAAATAGAAAAAATACATATTTATATAAAAGAATCTACTTCTATGAAAATCCAATTTATACACTAGCACAAAATAGGCATTCTACAACAAGATACTTGATAGAAGAGCCTTCATGATGCTTTGCTTCTAGGATTTCTACATGAAGTTGTAGAGTATTGTCGAAGCTTTGCACCGAATGAATGGATGGAAGAAGTCTCCTTCAACATGCGAAAGCAAGAAATGTATGGTTGATTCTGTGAATGATGCGAAAATGCAATGGAAGAGAAGTGAAGCTTGCAGTGGAAGATTCAATGGATGAGTGAGCTAGGTGATGAAGGATTTCTTGGTAGAGGTTGGGCCAACCACCAAGAATTTCTCCAGGGTTCCTTTAGAGGAGAAAACTCATAGAAGAGCTTAACAATCTTGTAGGAGAAGCTTTCTAAACCTAGCTTCTATGACAAGTTACTCAAACCTTGTTTGCACTCCAAGGCTCTCACAAGGTTATGACAAGTGGCACAAGGAGAAAGCTTCTCCCATACCCTATCTTGGACTCCTTGATCACGCCCAACATTACTTATGGGCCTCAAGGCCCAACACTTACACAAAATGACCCAAAAAATACAAGGCCCAAATCTATCATACTTGACCCAAATTATTCTAAAATTTATACAATTTGGAGGACTTCTCCTTTATACTATACTTTCTCCAAAGTGATTTCTTCAGTTTTGCATTTGGGCTCGATTGAAAGTCATAATAGGTTGAGATGGGTCCAATCTTATGGAAAGCTCTTGATTCACCCTCTAGCTCTTTGTCCTCATTAATCTTTGATTATTGTCATTGGGACGTATTCCATCAATACTACCTTGGTTAAACGGAACTGTTGTAAAGAAAAATGTGTTGACATTTTTGTGGTTATTTTAAGATATATTATATTAGTTAAAATATAACATATGTAAAAAGTGTTATACAACATCGGTTGTATCGATGTAGAAAATGGTATAGGAAGGCTCATTTGAAAAAAAATGTGAAAAATTATTAGGCATGTCACTTATTACATTGCTTGTTATAGTAACCGATGTAATATGTGGTATATGTTTAAAAAAAATTTAAAAATGTTCACCAGAGTACTTATTACATCGATTATCACAAGAATTGACGTAATATAGTAAGTTTAGGGTCAATTGCATCAGTTATTGGTCTTTTACCTATTTTTTTCTTGTAATAAAACCACCTCATTATTAACCTTTCACCAATCAATATTTTGAGTTTCAAACTTCGTTTTTAGATCTAGATTCTCTTTGCTTAATCTTTGATTAGTCTATACAAGTTTTGCATTTCTATCAGATATTCAATTTTTCTTTTTTCATAAATTAATTTCTCATGTATTTTTAAAATCCTTTTTCAAAGTTTTATATATAGAAGGTAAATGAATATTAATAAAACCGGCTTCCTAATAAGCTTCTCTAAGAGAGTGTATGTCAAATAAATCTACCACTTCGTTGGAATCATCAGAGATGGATCTTTCCAAGGCATTTTTTGTAATGCTAACATGTATCTCCTCATTAGACTCTTCTGATGTTGAGTTATTTGTAGCGTCTACCATGAAGCATGTGTGATATTTTCATTAGTCTTTAGGATAGACGAATTTAGATCTTGTCTTGATTCTTCATTGGACAAAGCAAGAGTCTCCCACCTTTCTTTGACACTTTTTAAAGTAATAACATTGGACATTTCTTCTTTCTTGATATGTTCAAGAGACCAACGTTGTTGTATTCTAGAAAGGATGCCATTCTCAACGTTTAGTAATCATACTTCTCTCCCTAAAAGAAAGGTGGTCTATTAATTACTTGACCTTCGAATTCCATGAGTTTTCCAAGGATATTTTTCTTCAAGCTCTGTTAATAACTAACTCCTAAAGTTAACTCTAATACCAACTGAAGGTGTAGTTGGCTCTAGAAGGGATGGGGGGAGGGTTGAATGAAGCCTAAAATCTAATCGTGAAATATAAAAATTCAAGGGAATATATAAACAAAGTATAAAGGAAAGAGAAGTGGGTACATATTTATATTGGTTAACCCTATAACTAGGGATATGTTCAGTCCTCTTAAACAAACCGCTCAAGAGCTTTCACTAAAAGACTTTTCACACCTCTCCAAGAACAAATGTTATTACTCCTCTCCAAGTACGAGTTTCAACACCTCTTCAGGAACAAATATTCTACACCTCTCTAGGTAATAAGTATTCAACACCTCTTTAGGCAACAAGTACTCACACCGCTCCAAGTAAACCCAATCTTAATCTCCCCCTAAGTTTTATACCTCTCAAGAAATGAGAAAAATATTCTCTATAGAGAGAAAAAATTAAGCTTATAGGGTAATATTCACAAAGTGAAGGATTTATAAGGTTTAGCACACAACCCTTTTTCTAATAACTCATGTATAGCAAATATGATCAGCGAAACTCACTAAATATTTACTCTTGTAATGTATTTTTGCATGTGTTCATCTTTTTCTCATCTCGTTCATGTTCTTTTGTCTTTATCTTGAAGGTCTTTTTATATAGCCTTTGGGATGGCGACCTTTGAAATTTGTTTCTTCTTGGAATGACAAGTTTTTCATTGATGAATATCTCCAATATATTCTTAATTGATCAATCAATTTAAAATATTCCTTTGTCATATCATATTCAAACTTTGAGACTTGATGTATTGATTTCTTTCTCCATGAGTCTAGTTTTTCACTTTGTCTTTTCTTCTCTCAGATTCTATATATGACAGCTTTAGCTTTGATATAATCTTCATGTCTTTATTACATTATGAGCCTTTTGAATTCTTCTTTCTTTGTCGTAATTTGAACGTTAAGCTTTATTATATTTGCGCTTGATGTTTCCATTGTTTGTGCGATTTATTCTTCTTCATTGCATCTAACACTCTAAAGGAAACTTCTTATTTATTTATTCTCAACTTTGTATTCAATGCATTCAAATTCCTTTTATTTAAAATTCTTTGATCTTTGAAGCTTTGTTTCTCTCTCAGAACATCTTTTATGCAATTCTTTCATTGTTGCTAAATATTCATCTTCTAGTTACTTGATAAGGAAAACTGATATTTTATTTCCTCTTTGGTCAGAATATTTTTCTGCTTGCGTTACATTACGTATATTATCTTTCCATATATCAAGTGTACGCCCTTTTTTTCAACTCTAATGACATTTGGATATGAATTTTTTTCTATGAATATTTTTGTGCATCCCAAGAGATATAACCATTTCTTAGAAAACATTTTGAATATTAGAATCAATAATAATCAACATTGAAACACATGAATATATGTGAAACATAATATTCTAAATTTCAGAATTATAAAAACCTTTTGATGCAAACCCATCTCCAAGACTACAGACAAAAATAAAGAAGTCACTTAGTTAGAACCTTGATCAAAAGCTTATCTAGAGTTTAGGCCTAATTAGGCTTGTTAGGGCCTCCAAACAAACTTTCAAGCCCAAGTTCAAAATTGGAGAAGATCATTCTAGAGACTTTGGAGCTTCAAGATTATAAGACCTCTACTTATAGATATTATACAAGGTAGTGTAAAATTTATTTTTCGGCCTTGTATTTTAGGCCAAGTAAAATAGAATTTTAAGATTTGAATTTTAAGCCAAAGTAGCATATTTTAAGCCTTTTATTTTGGCTAAAAAGTAGACTAATTTGTCTTAAAACATGGAAGTAGAAAGCCTAAACCTAAGATAAATAAGGGAGGAGTTTGCTAGGGCTTAGGTGATGTGTACAAGGACTTGTGCGGCGCCAATTAGGAGCTTAAGTGACGCCTAGGTGGAAGCTTAAGCGGCATCATATGCTTTCCATTCCACTTGCCACATGTCATCCTACATCTCCTTAGTGTCTTTGAAAGTGTGAACATTTAAGTATTCTTCCACTAATAGTGCACACGTAAAGGAGTTTATTGGTTTAGAGTTTAACTATCTCTACTTCTGATCATCAAAACACTTTTGGAATGGGCAACAAGGATGTAATTCCTATTTTTACAACATCTATCATATCAATCTGTTTCAAAGAACGTAAGCATGTGTTGCTTCTTGAATTTGAATATTTAAATCATAAACTAGGGATATCTCTTCACAATTTGTCCTTCATTCTCCACAACATCTTAGATCATTTCCTATTGTCCTACAAAGAACTTACCCCAAGTTCAAATACCAAATGGAAAGGAAAGTTGTCTCTAGAAACAGGGTTCAAATAGAGATAAAAACACCACTTTGACGATTTTCAAAAATTGTCCAAGTAGACAGTTAAAGGGGGCTATCTAACGGTTTCATAAAAAGGTTCACAAATAAATTTTCTAATATGGTTTACAGAGAACTAAAATAAGCATTGCTTAAGTAATTTAGAGACAGGGGAACACTTATTTTATATTAGTGTGTCCTTAACATGTGCTACGTCCAGTTCTCCAAAGCAAACTACAAAAGATTCCACTAAAAAATAAAATATTTACAAGTATTTTTTATTGTCTCTTCTGGATTACACTAGTATATAGAGCCTTTCTAGACTATCCATTGAACTCTCCTTGAGTTTAGTAGCAAGTACACAACACCTCTCTAGGCTATACAACAATAAAGTTATGTTTGCAAGGTCTCACACTGAACTAAGTGTATATGAATTATAATTACTCCTTGTCTAAAGTCTAACTTAACACAAAAGTGGAAGATATACAAATTAAACACTCTCTTTTATAAGTCATCTAGTGAGCGATGTTTCTCAAGCACTAGAAGCTTTTAAAGAATGAAAGAATAAGATATTTTGCATGTAAATGAGTTGTTCATGAATATTTGGTCAAGTCTTCATTTGGATGGGGAGATTTTATTTATAGGAGTCACAAAAGTATCTATTTTGATCCATTGATTGTAAATTCTCCTTAGTGACAAAGCTTTTCAGAATATATGAAACTTTTGGTTGATACTCCATTGTTATACTCCTTTTATTGTGTAAAAGGACATGTTTTATCTTAGTAACTATGCTAATTGTACTAACAAATAAACGTATATCGCTCAAAAAGTAGGTTGTGTGTGTTAGGATCTTCTTTGAAATTGGTGAGTTTGCTCTTTCAAACTTGTAGATGATATACTTGAGCATCCAATATATTAATGAAGTTGCTTGTTGAGATCTTGATCATTTAACAGTTTTTGCTTTTGTTATTTATTGATAAAACCTAATACTTCTCGGTGTGACTTTCAAACTTGAGTCGTTGGATAATTCTTAGAATTTTTTTTATACTTGTACTTGCATGTCATATAGTCTTAGTGGTTTGATGGATCTTCTCAAAATTTCTAAAAAATGACAAACTATGTCTATTAGACTTGAATCAACTTAAATTGATTAACACTTAACACTTATCTATTACTATGAAAACTAACTATGAAAACTTGGGGGCTATTGAAAATTGTGCATACTTTCTCTAATCATTTATGCCTTAAAAATATTAACAACTTAATCTTTTTCTGGTGAAACTTAAAGGCCTATATAATAACATATTTGTCAAAGGGAATTAATATCAACTCATACTCATTCTTGTTCTTTACAATATTACCATCGCGAGAATTTTTTAAGTGAAACTTTCATTCAATACTCATATATATCATCTTTCATAACCTATTTTCTAGAAATCTTCAACTCGGAAAAAAAATTCACTCGTCCAACAATCCATCCAAAGATACTCCACATTGCAATAAGAATTGAGAGCCTAAACATATTTTATATAAGAGTTGAGAATTCCTCAAATACTTTATTTGATTCAATTCATTCTTGGTTAATAGAAAAAATTGATATTAATGTTCAATTGATTGAGATTCTTGTAAGAAAACTAACATTGTGTTATAGAATTAGATAGGTATATCTCATTGTTTTATAAATAATTTTTTACTGATTATAAATATTAAAATAGTCAATACAATTATATTTTTAAATACTGTTATCCGCTGCAACATATTTTTTGTAAAATATATAAATTTTTATTTCTTTATAATTTTGATTTATATATAATTTTAATGAGACATTAATATTATAAATATGTTTAAATTAAATCTTGTAATTGTTACTTTTTATAGATAATCATTATATATTTTAATTTGAATTCTAACTAAATTTTTTTCTAAGAAATGGCTATTTTTAATTTTCTTTTACATTGAAACTGTGATTTCAAATTAAACGATATTAATATTTTATTCTGAAGAAATATTATTACGTTGATTTGTAGAATATTTTAAAGCGTTTATTCTTATCATTATTATTGGTCATAGGCGGTACTCTTTATATACTTCTCTTGATCCCAAAATAATTACAGTAATTTTTTAAAATAAACTAACAATTTTCAGTTTGCAATGAAATACTATTTTGTATTTCTAATTATTTTCAAGTAAGTTACATCAATGTTTATATACGTTGCAGATAAAATAATTTATCTATTGATTGAGTTTATTTTAGTAAAATTACTTAAGCAAATGTCATAAAAAATTAATAAAGAGATACACTTAAATTATGATAGCAGTTTCTACTTATTAAAATAAATAATAGATAATGATAATGGTTATCAATAATGATTTTGCCGTTTAACAAATAATTTTTAGTAGTTTAATAAATATCTTTTATAGATAAAAAATAAAAAAATATTTATATAAATATTTTATTATAATTTTACTTTTAATATTATAGTAATTATTAATAGTTTTATTAAAAAAATGTAATTACATCATTGTGCTTTATTATCATAAAAAAGCTGTGTACGTACAAATGGGATAACACTATATTACATGTATTTATTATTTTTTTTTATTTGTGTGAAAAGTTTTAAACTACTGTGTTTTTGGTACAAAATTACCCAATAAAAGTATTGTTAACATTTGCCCAAAATATAATAAGCACAATATAAGTATAAAACTTACATATACTCTCCGGCTAAACTATTGGAGTTCCTTCTTAAATGTTGTGAAAAAAGAAATTGCAGTGATTGAAAGAACTAAAAGCAAAACAAATTCAAAATGTCTAACTAGGGATGAAGCACAAGTCCACATAAAAACAGTTTATGGGAATGTGACAACTCACTCCCCCATGCTTGCAATGAATGAAATATGGAGTAAAAAAAAAAAAAAATACTGTGTTCACGTGTAATAAATGGTTGCTGAAGCTCATCATTATATACATAACTTGTTGTTGGTCCTCTCGCTTGTGGTAAATCACACTCTGCTTTTAGTAATCTAGTTAATTTTACTAATTTTTGCTATACCTCTTCTTGGTTTCACTGTACAGTATAACTCCAGTGACCGTGAGTGCATAGCCAAGCATTCCCATCATTGAAATGGGGTTTTTGAATATCAAAATTGAGACAACCACGGCAACTGCTCCTTTTGCATTCCCCAAAACCTAGAAAGATTAACAGTGTCATTCAGATTCAGTTTATGCCATATATATACATATATATTGGATTATTTCCAAATAGCAAGAAAACTAGAAGTTAAATTCTTGTGGTCTATTCAAATACAGAGCAATGAAACGTTTTCAGAAGAATGCTCAACAAATGTTGTTGGCTTCATTTTCAGAATTTAGTATATGAAATGCAGATAATATATGTTGAAAGAAGCTCTTAATCAGTCAAGTTATTTATGGCATTAGGACATACCTGAAGGGTTAGTGCACTTGTATGTTTCGTCACCAAAAAATTAGTCAGGTTCACAAAATATGCAAGAGAAGAACTGAGAAGCAGATACCAAAAGATTCTTATATCCTTTCTGGCAAGATCTATTGTGATCCCAATCACATTTCCCTCCATAATCAATGTCGCGGGAAGTAAGACCATCACCGCTATAGGTGCCATATAAAGCAGCAGGTTCATAGAATTCAACTTTTCTCTGAAAATCATCGAAGTTATTTTTATGTTGGTTTACAACAGAAGTATAGAGCAGTAGCACTTGGAGTAATTCAGGACCTAGAAGTTCCTGGTATCAATCAGGTTGCGAAAATAAGCAAAAAGCAGATAAAATCAGTACCCCTCTGAGGACAACAAAATATCTTGAAGCACTGATTTAAATGCTCTGGCAGCAGTCGATGAAACACATATTACAAATCCAAACAGATGAAAACTCGGTTCACCCTGCAAGATAAGTGTTAAATTTGATATCGGAGGAAAACAAATTGATTCTTGGAGAAATTAGAAAACAAGTAATGTTAGCAATTGTTTTGACACGATGGTTTGTAAGAATAACAGAATAGTTAAGATCAAGAAATAAGAAGAAAATAAGTGGCTTGGAGAAATTGAGGTAGGAAAAAGGGGTAAATATGGCCTGACTTATGAAACATATTCCGGAAAACGGCAACTAAGAATTTCACCCTTATTGCGCTGACATCTGGGTTAGGTACCCTTTGTGTTTTGTGGTTTCATAGAAGTAATTTTAAACCAGATAATGTGAAGGAAATGTGTGCTCAAAGTAATAATCTCAACAACAAAACCAACTCATTACTCTGGTTATTCATAGACACAAGAATTGAAATAAGCTCAGTTCTGAAAAAGCCAGTTCTAAAAATAATTCTCTAGTATCTAAACTTGTCAAAATAAAAATAAAAAATGTCAAGAATGATTTCACACCCTAGCATGAACTAATAATGCAAATGGTACTGGCAAAGTTTAAAACTTTCTGGAACTCGGAGGTAAAGATTGTAGAAAAAAGTGTGGTCACAGGAAACTAGCAATGTGTTTGTTACTTTTCCAAACACCTCAATCTAAAAAAGAATTTTTCAAAGATACGGGTCAAATTCTCTTCAGCTCTCCTCCTTCTAATTTATCCAAGCTTAGCCATGTTTAACTCAATACACACGAAGCTTGTTCTATAGCATCACTGAAACTTCAAAATGTTCTGTTTTGTTTTGTTTTCAGGAACACATACGCATGGAAATTGGATACAGCAACACAAGCATTTTCAATTTATTTTAGCTCACGAATTCAATATGAGGCTACATGCGTTATGCCAATGAGTGCAACATTGTTGACTTCCAACTCCAATATCAAAGGAAGACAGAAACTAAAGCTTCATTTGCTAGGCGATAAATGAAATAGTAAGGACGGAAGAAAATGTTGAGAATTCAGACGAAAAAACATTTAGGATATTTTCACTGATATGGTCATCTTTCTGGTTCTATCCAAAGTGAAACTTTTAACAAGGAATAACTTTCTCTTTATTTTTTTTATTTCTCTTTGATAAAATATATTTAACTTTCATTTTATTTCTCTAATATTTTATTATCTAGAAATCTTTTAGCCCAATAAATTGAAAAAGCTGTTACACTTTGAGAAATTTTATATACAGTAACTAGTGAAAAAAGCGAAAATTTCTCCGTAACAGTATCTAAGCCCTTAAATTTCTCAAACTACCATAAAATTTCTCTGAACTTCAACATCTATGTACACTAACACAACAAATAGTATTTTATTTTCCAATTTAAATCAATACCAAATTTCTCTTACACCAAAATATATACTTTGAACTGAACTGTTGTATCATCTTTTGTTATTATGACACAACATCCCTTAATTTAACAGAATAATTGAACACTTCAAATTAACTCCTTGTGTATTAAGAAAAGTTAGGAATCAAATTCAAAACCCAAAACAAATAAAAGATTGAAGAGGAAAATTGATTACCCCACTGGCAATGATGACCCCTGTTACAACAGGCAAGAGCGTGGCATACGTTACCCAAGCCTCTCTCTTGCTGGTGACGGCGTAAGCGAAAACGGCGGTGAAGAAGGGGGTGGTGGCGCCGATTGCCTGGTTAAACGACACCGGAATGAACCTGAGCGAAACGTTGCCACAAACGACGGAGAAGGAGAAAACGACGCTGAGTGCGACGATCTTCCAGAACTGGCTCTGGGAGCGCAGGCTCTGCAACGGAACCATGTCCGTTACGGAAATAACGTAGCTGAGAAGCGAACACAAGAGCATGTGACACGTGGTGAGGAAAACCGGGAACCGGAAGCCGTAGCTGCTCAGCAAGTACTTGTTGAAAAGGAGCACACCGATGTTGGAACTGTACCACGCAATCACCACCCCTATGGTTGCCCATGGAACTTGGTTCATCCTTTTCTCAATTCTCGATAGGTTATAAACTGCAAAACGGTTTCTGATTTTTGTTTTTATGTGAAAATTTTTGAAGCAGAAACAGGGTTTTGGGATTGAGGAACACCAATTTAACGTGTTGGTAATTAAGAAGGAGCCAGGTGAATGTTGCAAGGTGCAGCGTTCATGCCAATTGCATGCAGAAAATGGGATTATTCATACCGCTGAGGGTGGTTTCGTCATTTCGGTGGGTCCACACTCGTTTTCGGAGCTCGGGAATTGACACTGAACTTACCATTTGGTGCGAAGGTCTTAGGGGTCTTATCATGAAGATTGGTGTCACGAAACTTAAACAATAAAAAACAAAAAATATACAGCGTCTTATACATTGTACAGTGATCTAAATTTCTAAATTTTAGAATTAAATAAGTCATTTATTCAAAATAAATTAGATGAGAAGTTGTTTAAAATACTTTAATCAAGTTGAGTACAATAACCTGAAATCATAAATTAAACATAAATTTTGACAATTTAGAGATTTTATTTCCAAATGGAACTGATATTTAACTTTGGGAGTAAAAGTTATTTAGTAACTGAACTTTAAATTTTAGAATGTTTTGATTAGTTTTGAAGAAATACATATATATGTCTTTTAACAACAAAACATATATATCTTTGATAAATGTAAAAAATATTTTTTTGTTGAATTATATACTCATGGTTATAGTATTTATATATTTATTACACTGGTAACAAGCAAAAGAATCTAACAATTACGGATTTTACGGTTTTATCTATTATTAATATATCTGAATTGTGAAGGAGTCACATCACTACAAATATATCCGTGGAGAACATAGAAACACTTTAGCGAATACTACAAATCCAATTAGATTCTGACAAGAAAGTGGAGCTAATTAAATTGCCGGCCTTGAAGTTATTCACAAGAAAGTTTGGATAGATCCATCTATGCACCTTTAATACACTTCCAGGTATATATATATATATATATATAGTAACAATAATATATTTTTTTCCAACATAGTCCTGTTTATTTATTTATTATTCCTTTTCTTGGTATAAACATTCATTCATTGGGTGTTGAACAAACATTTTGTTATCAAGAAAGTTTGCCGGTTAAATAGTTATTTTTTATTCGATTTTTATATGTAAAATACTTGTTCATGCAATTCTGTAAACCCTTACGCAACTTCAATTGAACTTCATTTTAATAAAATTTATTTATTTGTTTTATTCAGAATTATCTTTAAAAATTATTTTATTATAAATTAGGTTAAAACTATCCATTGAGTCGTTATATATAACTGGACCAAAGTTATTTAAATTCAATTTAAATTATAAAAATGTAAAAAAATAGATAAATAACAAAGTTAGAAATCACAATTTTTAGAAAAAAAATTAAGAAAGAAGAAAGTAAAATCACGCTTCTAATCGTGTATATTCTTTCTGAAATAATTCTTCTAAGCGCAACCTGTCTATTTAATTTTTTTAAAGTCCATGATTTAAAAAAAATATACTATTTTAATTTTTTACCAACTGGAGCAAATTCAATTAATTCTTTTCATTATTTAGTCTATTAAATTTTTTCACATCCAACTATCATAATGGTTCAACACATAGATCACGAGGGATAATGCTTCAGCTCTCCATCCGATCCATACCAATATTTTGCTAAACTCTTCAGGACACACCCTTGAAGCTTGGGGGATAGTGGGTAGTATCTAGCTATGTACATCTCAACAAACGACAAAGCACTTATCAACAGAAATCGGTTAAAATTTTCTTACAAATAAAACTCTGGAACAAAGTTCTTGAACTTAAGAAGGCTAATATACCATTTATAACTAAACGATCGTGATATATTGACACCCTTACGTGTCATTACATCAATTTGACACAGTTACATGGTAAAAAAATTAAATTTTTATTCACTTACATGTGCTACGTTCATATCTGCTTTTCGTTTTTCACTTGGGATTCGAAAGTACTTAACAACAAACCACATATCAAATCAGAGGAAACCACTTGAACATTCTTAATTTCCATAACATCATAATTATATTTTTTCAAAATGAAGGAAAAATAAACACACGAGATTCTTACTTTTCATATTTGCTAGACGAGTTCAAAAGTACTTATCAACCACATATCAAAATGAAGGAAATCATGGTTGTCATACATTTTAAAAGAGTTTTATAATTTTTTAGAAGTCCTTGTCAAATCACAAATGGAAGAACATACTTTTTCATACAATATTAGTTATATTTTTTCAAAATGAAAGCAACATGAATATATGAGGTTCGTACTTGCCATATTTGTAAGATGAGTTCAAAAGTCTTTCTCAGCAAACCACATACAAAAACATAAGAAACTACCTGAATGTGAGTGTCATACATTTTAAAATAGTTCCATAATTTCCTATAAGTACTTCCATTTTGACCTTGTTGGATCACAAGCGAAAGGACATGTTTCTTTACATAACGTAATAACTATATTTTTTTCAAAATGAAAGTAAATGTGAACATATGAGGTTCTTAGTTTTCATATTTATTAAACTAGTTCAAAAGTAATTATTAACAAACTACATATCAAAACAAAAAAAACCACTTGAACGCAACTGTCATACATTTTAAAAGAACTTCATAATCAAGTAGGTCTTATAACTCATTAAAATATTCTTTTTTTTTGCCATGTCATGGTGCTAAATGGGAGTACCTTTAAAATCAATATCAAAATATCATATTTTTCATAAATAAAACCACATGATTGAAACTAAATAATTAAGGTCACATTGACACATTTAGCCGATAATAACAAAATTGACCAAAATAATCTGACAAGCGACACCAAATATACCTAAAAAAACTGAGACAACATAATTAACAACACTAATATTATATTAATGTCATAAACCAATATGAACTAATAAGAGATTAATTATAATATCTATACTAATCCAAACACATACGTGCAGAGATCCAACTATCTATACAAATGTATAAATGTTTATCACACTTAACTATCATAAATAAATTCAACGTCAAATAACCTTTTATAAGTACAACTCTCCTTTTATTAAAATATAGTTGCAAAATGAAACAACGAGAGAGAAGACTCTCAATCCATACAATAACAAAATTGAAGAATAAAAATAAAATTTTTTATAAGAACTACCAAAATGATAATGTAATCCCTCTTATTTTTAGTATGTAAAATGCATTTTGTACTTTATTTATTCCTTACGGATACTTATAAGGATATGGCTAGTAAAATTCCCCTTTTCTTCTCTTGTGTAAAATACCTTTTTCAAGTGTTGTAAATTCGAAGTCTCGAACCAAAATAAAATAAAGAAAAAATATTAGCATAGTCATAGAAACAATGTTGGAACCATACATTAGAAATAATAGCATGTTAATTCTAATGAGGCTGCTACTTTAGAACCCATACAAACTTATAAAATAGCTCAAACGAAATATAATAAAACAGAAGTATCCGCTGATTTCTAAAGAAAAAACTAGCAAAGGCTACCTTTTCAATACTTCCAAACACTACTAATATTTGATTTTAAAATTCATAGAAATTTCAGTTAGAGAATAATTTCAAACAACAGCCAAATTGACTAAAGAGCTTCCTTCTTCATAATGCTTTAATAAATAGTACAGCCATTGCTCATTAATGTAAAACAATGTCCCATAACTTTATAACGAATTTGCAAGTGCCAAACAATTAAACTAGAAGCAATAGGGAATATTTGATCCAGAATAACTTTTATCATTAATCTTTCAGTTCCATCTCACCACTAGAATATTCAAAAAGTTTCGAGACAAGAAATCACTAGTTGTTACAAACACAATTCTTAGATCATAGAAAGAGAGCTCAATGGCAGAGTAAGGAGACAGCACGTTCTGTAAAGGTTAACTGAAACACGACAGTGCTTAAAGGTAAGAATCCTCCATCCAATGGCTTTCCTTTAAACGAAGGTTACCTGTAAGACAACTGAACCACTTGCTTAGTTCCCAAACCGCACCTCTAAACGTTTGAGTTGGAGATCCATATCATTTAGAAAATTTTTTTTTTTTTTCATTTTGGTTGACATATAATCTAGAGATATGACTAAAATAGAATATAAAAGTGAGTTCAAACTTCACCTTAGACTGATTTTGAGGTTAAATTTCGTATGAAGTCCACTTTCTACTATAGTGTCAAAGTCTGTTTTGATAAGATTTATTGGACCTATAATATCAGCTACTATTTGATCAGCCATTCTCAATAGTGAAGGAGTGTGTTAGATATATGGTCAAAATAAAGTTTATTCTAGTTATGATTGGTAGTTGGCCTGTCGTGACACCCACAACTTTCTAATCCCATATTTGAGATGTTTTGTCCTCAACATGAAAAATGTGTTAAAGATTTCACATCTCCTAAAGATATGACTAAAATAAGTATATAAGTGAATGCAAATTTTATTTTACAAATTTTGTGAAGTTAAGTTAGACTTAACATCTATTTTCTAATAGCCTATTTTTCTATCCTCTCTAGTCCCCCAACTATTTAGATATAATCTCCCATTCTTTACAACTTCATCTGCCTAATCAACAAACCTAACTCCCAATCAACCGAAACTCTTCCAATTTCCAACTGTTTTACCTTACTCCTTGTTCTTCCGAGTGTACGTGGTCCTCACTTTCTTTTCGTTCTTCTAGGTTCTACAGCTACTCAGTTCCAAAGTACGAAAGGTATAATGGTTTAAGAACTGGGTCAAATGCCTCCCAAAGGATTTATTAGTTGACCTTTAGATTGGAAAAGGAATAAATATTATCAAGGTGAAAAAATAACATAATGTAGGCTTATGGCTAAGTTTTCTAAAGTAATTTCTAAGAAACATCGGATCCATAACCCATTCAACAAAAATGGCTTCTATCATAACCTCAAATTTCCATAGCTAAAAGTTGGGTTTTGCAGGAAATCCACTAGGCTACAGCACCATGGCCTCCGTTTAACAATAATTAATATGAAAATCTATATAGCCTAACTAATCCACTTGAGTAGCATTTTTATCCACTATTGGTTTTTCTTCCTAAGTGCATTAGTCAAAACAAATACATCTTTAGTTTAAAATCATTTCAGAGGGCAGAAGCTAATGCTAATTATATATATTTGTTTGTGTGTTCTAAATACGTTAGAGTAGCTACTGTGATCTGTCATGTGAACAACACCAGATCAAATATGAGCAGCCCTAAGGTATTGGCATTTGGCCAAGATTGAGGAAAACCATTTTTAATGCATTCTCATAGTAAGCAATTTATTTCAGCAAACATGAATCAATCTTCTGTAATAACCTAACGACATACAAAAAAAAAAAAACAAAAAAAAAAAAAAAAAAAAAAAAACAAAACAAAAAAAAATACAAAGCAAAAGGTATTAATTTAGCAGAATTAAAATGAGAAAACAAATACAGGTGAACCCATTGGGGCAAATATCTTACTGTTACACTGGACATAAGAGCGGAGTTGAGAACTTTAGGGGGCAAGAGAAACCAGGTTGAGAAGAGAAAACATTTTCAGTGTTCTTCTCTTACAAAGACAGATCGTTTGTTCTCAGCCGCAGGATGTTAGGTTTCTAAAAAGAGAAAACCGAGAAATCAGAACGACCAAATGAATTTCACTTCTCTGAGAATGTTTTTATTGAATTCTCAAACAAAACAAATACTGAATTGCAACTCAGTATCTCAAAGGAAGCACTCTTCCTTTCACACAGGAATGTCCTGTCAAACAAAACAAATAGCCAAAAGTTCCTCTACAACGAATGTCCTGTCAAACAAAACAAATAACCAAAAGTTCCTCTACAACTAATGGTTGGTCTTTATATAGACCAACCTACATACAACCCTCACCAACCATCCTAACACCCTCAATTGACTCTCTGTCTACTTAATTGTTTTCTATAGTAAACCTTCCATCCCTGTTCTTGATTGTGCTGATTTAAATTCCTAACAAAGGATAATCTAGGAGTTGTTTGGTTGAAATTATTGCATTGATACAACTACCTTATCAATGTGTATTAGAAACTAAGTTGGACTAGGACATAATACAATGTGTTAAAGCTGGTCAAGCCGAGGTCAGATATCTATCAAATAAACTTACAATTATGGAGACAACATAAATACAGTCATGTGTAATCATCATATCCATGATAAGAACAGAGAAAACATGACTGATAACAGTCTGAATTTGAAGCATCAAGAGCAAGAAAAGAACAAACAGAGATTTGAAACATAAAATTATTCAGTTTAAAAGCTTAGAAGTGAAAGAACCAACTAAATTGAATAACCTTTTATCTATCAAGTACTTAAATAATAGATTTTACATGACAGCCACTAAAGTAAATAAAACCCTACATAAGAGATTTCCAATGAGCTTGCCATTCATGGAGATAGCGTGATAAAGAATCATGAATCAACAATCACAAAAAATGAGAGCATAATTTATATCAAATACCTGCAAAACAAACATACAGTTGAAAGGAAATATGAAATCGTCCTACATGAAAATAATTTCAGCTTTCCTCCCTTGATTTCTTAACTTCATTATTTTTTATGTCAGTCTCTGAATTGACTTGCATCTCAAGCAATTTCTGTTGTTCCTCTTCATTTTCCTGTGCACTCGCCTGTTTCGCAGCCTTTGGCTTGCTTGTTGATTGTTGATACATAATACCACCCAGCATGCAAATCAGAAGACCCACCGTACCCACCCATGTTGAATGCTTGTCCCATATGACCAAATTGATCACAACCGTCAACAACTTGTTCACTATACCAAGGACAGTAAACCCTGTTGCAGAAATTGCCCTGCGGCAAGAAAATCCAAAGAAAGAGATTGACAGACCAAACAGACAAGACAATCCCACTGGCAAAATGACTTGGAATGTGTGCCAATCAGACTCATCTTTGATCTCATGCTTAATCTTCTTTAGCTCACCCATAATCAGCAGCTCCAGTGGAAAAAGCAGAAGAGCCTCAAGATTATTGTATAGCACAAGACCCCACGTGTTCAAGCCAATGGTCATAACCACATGCTTTATGTAAACAAAATCTATGGTCATGCTAACCAAGTACGCCAATGCCCAGCTGTAAGCCATGAATGTAAACTGATAATCTGTGACCACATAGAGCACGCTTCCGGCAAAGATGGTGGCCAGGGAGGCCCACGTCTTCGCTGACGGCCACGGCTGGTGCAGGAACAGCGTTTCCCCTACGGCAACAAACAAAGGCACAACCGATCGGAACACGATGAATGTGTCAACATTGGCATGGAGGAGCAACTCACTATTGGTGAAAAGGGACAGGTAAAATATTATTGCCGCCGGCAAAAACCGCCACATTGTCATAAGGTCAAGGGAGTCATGCTCCAGGAGCTTGAGCCGGCCGCAGAGGAAGACCCCGGCGGCGCTGGTGAAGTACTGCAGGGCGGTTAGGGCACCAGGGTAAGGGAATTTCATCACTGCCCATTTGTTGATAATGGAGAGCAAAGATGCAGATAAACAATACCCAGCAGCAACACCATATACTGAAATTTGATGCACCAATGAAGTGTACCAATTTCCCTCACCATCACTCAAATTCAAATTCACATTCACATCCACACCCTTTTGAACAGTAGGGTTATCACTAGGGTTTTCCACGTCAGTTGCTTTAGACATCTGAATAGACCGCAAGATCACGCGTTATTGATGTTAACATTCAACACAAATTTATGCCTGAAGATGTAGATCTGTTCTAAGTGCGACGCAGAGTATAATGCGAACAGTGAGTGGAATCAAAGGGCGCGATGCGAATTGCAGTGAAGGGTTGAAGAAAGTGAGAAAGGGGCTTACCAGAATGGAACCCAAGAGAGGTTGGTCGTTGTCACGCCCACCACAAAACCCCTTCTTCTACTCCTTCTGTTTCCTCTGAATCTTTTCTTCTTCGCTTTGTTCATTCTTTGGATTTGTTCCTCTAGAATTATTAATGAATAACTTTAGTAGTGCCGTTACATCCAAGGGGTTATTAAAATTATCTATTATTATACTAGACTAGTAGAAACACCAACGTTCACTTTTTTCTTTTAATAAGAAAATTTTTGTTTATTATTATTAAAATAAAAATATATTATTGAATTATAAAAAAAATAATAGAAAATAATTATAAAAATAAATAATTTTCATGATTTTATTGTAGGTAATTTTTTTAAAGCTTAGATAATTTTTTATTGGATAGTTATTTAAATGTTAAAAAAATAATTACCTAAAAATAAAATCATAAAAAGTTATGTACAAGAATACTTAAAAGGAAAATTCACTTCATTATTGTTATAAATTATTAATATTTACACTATTATATTAAAATGATATGTGACTATATTTTTTACTTAATTAGTATCTTTTTAATTTTATTTTTCTTAATAGTAATACTCTTTATTTTTTAATTCTTGAAATAACACTTTTTTATTTTTTGTAATAATACTCTTTTTTAATATTTATTAAAAATTTTAATTATTAGTTTATTAAAATTAAGATAAAAAATAATGCAAAAATAATTAAATTCAAATTTAAAAAAATACAAAGAAAATAAAATTAAATATTTTATGATTTTTAAACTAATTAATTATAATAGGAAAAATGATAAATTATTTATTTTATATTTTATAATAATTTTAAATTTGACATAATAAATTATATTAAAATAAATTATAATAATTTTGTAATTGTATTTTTATACTAAAATTGATATTGGAAGAAGAAATTATAATAAAATATAAAATTGTTATTTTAATTAAAATTTGTATTTTTAGTTTGTTTAAAACAATATCTAAATAATTAATGGCAAAAATCAAATAAAAATTTGATAAAGATAAAATTTGATTTTTGATAAAGATAAATTTTGATTTTTAATAAAGATAGAATTTGGTTTTTGATAGAGATAAAATTTGATATTTTATTAAAGATATCATTTGATTTTTTATAAAGATAAAATTTGATTTTTGATAAAGATGTAATTGATTTTTTGATAAAGATAAAATTTGAGTTTTGATGAACATAAAATTTATGTTTCATTTCACACAAAGTATTTCGTGTACCATTAACTAAACTATTTAATGAATATATGGTTGTCATTTATTTTCCTCTTTATGTTCAACGTGTATTGCATCATTTCAATAATTAACAATTTTTAAGTAATAAACATGAAATTTAACAGCAATTCATAAATAATTTTATTTAAACTTTTTAAACTATGTAATTACATATGGATGTAAATCCATATGAAAAAGAAACATTACATACGGAATATTACATACTGATGTAATTTTGTATGTAAAATAAACATTATATACAAAATATTACATACAAATGTCAATCTGTATGTAAAATATACATTAAATATGTAATTGACTTTTTGATAAAGATAAAATTTGAGTTTTGATGAACATAAAATTTATGTTTCATTTCACACAAAGTATTTCATATACTATTAAGTAAACTATTTAGTAAATATATGGTTGTCATTAATTTTCCTCTTTATGTTCAACGTGTATTGCATCATTTCAATAATTAACAATTTTTAAGTAATAAACATGAAATTTAACAGCAATTCATAAATAATATTATTTAAAATTTTTAAACTATGTAATTACATTCGGAATATTACATACGAATGTAAATCCATATGTAAAATAAACATTACATACAGAATATTACATATGGATGTAATTTTGTATATAAAATAGACATTATATACGAAATATTACCTACAAATGTCAATCTATATGTAAAATATACATTAAATACGAACATTTACATATGAATTTAATTTCGTATGTAAAAACACATTACATACAAATTTTTCGTATGTAAAGGTAATACATACAGATTTGGTTTTCTTTTTTTCACTTCTGAATATTTTATTCCACTCTTTCTACATTTCCACTCACAACACGAAACCCACTACTCCCAAACCCATTGCTTACAAAACCCTCACCGTCCCAAATCATCATCACCGGGACCAACATCAAGCATTGCAACTGTTGGCCCAACCAAACCTTGGTCTCTGCCATCACTTCCTCAACCCAAATAGTCATTGCCTTCACCGCTAGACCTAACCTCACTGCCGAGACCACCATCAAGGTTGCTCCCGCAAGCACTGCTACCCTAACCAAATCTTGGTTGTCGTCGTTGCCTCGCCTGGCTGACCGCAACCATTGTGCCACTGTCCATCGCCCCATACTCTCACTATTCCTTCTTGTACATCTTCCTTCATTCTCTTCTCCCTTTACTATTTATTTCTCTGTTAAAGATTTTTTTGAAAAAGATAATCTTTTTTTTGTGGCACGGTAGTGAATCTGAGTTGGTCTTTTCTATTTGCAGATGGCTGATATGTTATTGTTGTGTTTGGCAATGATTTTGTTTCTTTTACAAATAAGTTTTTCAATTTTGGCATGTTGTCTATGTTATTGTGTTGAATTAAGATATTTGGTTAAATTGCTTTGTAAAGGCCATGAAGAAGATTCCTAAACTCACCTTTTAAAGAAATTTGCTAACTTTCTTGGTATATCTTTATTAGTGGGTGAAACCCACAATTCTTAGTGTGTAATATCTTCTGGTCTCATGTAATTACTTGCTTTGATGAAGTAACATACATTGTTCAATTGTTTGCATAATATGCATATGATATTCTGTGGGGTAATTTAAGTTTGATGCATAGGACGAGATTTGAAAATATTTAGCAGTAGTTTTTCTTTATCTTCTTTGTAAATCCTTTCAAAGTATCTTATAAGAGCTTCAACACGACATTTCATTTTATTGGAAGATAATGTTTTTCTTTTCCGTACATAACTTTTTCAATTCAGAACCGTGATTTTATTTTCCCACTCCTCCATCTGCAATGTCTTAGGGAGTAAGGGGTTAATAATGATAGGGGCTAGGCGAGGCATGCATATATAGCATAAGTTGTGAAAAATGAATTGTTTTATTGTTATATTTACCAATTATGCATACTTTTTGTTTTTGGTTTTGTTGGTCCCATACCAAACATGAAGAACCTAAAGTCAAGGGTCATAACTAACAAGAATGTAAACTTTCAATCCCAAGTCTACATGGTTCTGGAATGGTCTTTTTTTTAAGTTACACTTCAACCAAGAGTAATGCTCCTATTTTTGTTGGTTCTAGAATACTCGTCCTTTTTAATGTTGCACTTCAACCAAGAGAAATCATGAAGGTCTTTCTATAATTCTTTTAATTTAAAATTTGAGTATTTTATAAAAATAATTTTTATTTTTTTATAAATAGCATTGTAATAACGTAGTTGTTGTAGCAGATAAATTCCAGGTCTACATGGTTCTGGAATGCTCTACTTTTTTAATTTTGTACTTTAAACCAAGAGAAATGCTCCTCATTTTTTTTTTTGGTTTTGGAATGCTACTCTTTTTTAATGCTACACTTCAATCAAGAGAAATCATGAAGATCTTTTAACAATTCTTTTAATTTAAAATTGGAGTATTTTATAAATATAAAAAATTATTTTTATTTTTATAAATAGCGCTATAATATGTAGCCGTTGTAGCAGATCAATAGTGGGTGCCATAGCAGGGCTTGTCTAGATGACTATTTTTGGGATTATAGTATCCAAAACTGAAATCTATAGATGTAATAGTAGTTAAAATAATAAAGAAGACTTTAATTTAGTCGATGATGACCAATAATTCTTATCTAGGAAATGTGTGTTTGACTTCTATTTGTGTCATTATTTGATGTTGAGGCAGCATTAGTATCCATGACAATGGCACTACTAGGAAGCACATATTTTAGTACTTTTGGATCTCTCTTGCAGCCTTCCTAATTAAGTTTACTAAACTAAATTGACTACCACTCTCCAACCTTAGTTATAAATTTTTTTTGATAGGATTATATAGTAGTATTTTCTTTTTTTTGCATTATCAATACACATACTATTTACTGGTATAATTATAATAATAACTTAAGTAAATTAATTGTACTTCAAAAAAGAATAAGTAAACTTTGAAGCCAATTGTGTGTAATTGCTAGTGTTTATTGGTTTGTGTGCTTTTACCCTTTGTCTTTCAATATTATTTGGTCAATCTGGTTGTGACTCTACTGTTCCCCGTCTACAATGCTTGGAGATATGGTGGTTATTAATTCTGTTGTCCAAAGACTTGGGCCTGCACTAATACTGGATATAATTTTATTACTAAATAAATTGGGGTATTAGTTTATGGAATTGCAATAGAGTATATGCTTTCACAGACATAAGTTGTCTTTCACTCTTTTCCTCTTTTTTATAGCCTTCAACCTTAAAGCATACCATCATTTGTGTGTCCATGCTTCTAATAGATCAGTTCACGGAAGTCAATGAATATGGAACCATTTCTGTTTTCTCTTAAAGGGTTAAACCTTCTATAAATGCAATGCATCACTAGATTGAATCATGCTTTATGTCTGTATCTATTAATATGGTGTTGGTAATTGCAATGCATTACTAGCGTTGTCTATTCCTTAAAATTATAGCACAAGAACTCTAAGAAACCTTGCTTCATGTCTCTATTGCCATTTCATATTTTTTGGTATTACTTTGTCATTTGTTAGATATAATTTTACTTTTTAATGACTTTGTTACCATACTTGCACCATGTTAGATATTTATTCTAGTTTAGCACATGTCTATTCAATTGTGTTTACATAGATGAAGGTCACTTGAAGACCTGAACATGAAGAAATGATAAAAAGAAATTTTCACTCTAAAGCCTCACATTATGATTGCATGAAAAAATGAAAAGAAGCCAACTTGGATGTTTGATTCGGTGTGGGAGTCATTGTTATCAAAGTGGAATTCTGTTACCTATCAGGAAAAGTGTTCACAAGTCCAACAAAATTGAAAGTCTGAAACAGGTGGCAGTTTATACACAGGTGGCTCCATTAGTAGACATGAGTATGCAATTCGCATGGTAAGTATACTAAACATAAATAGTTTTTATTATTTTTTATAACATGTTGTGGTAAACATATGCATTATAGGAGGAAAAAATAGGTCGACCACCACATATTGATGAAGTTTTTAAGCAAACTCATATATGAAAAGGTAGTGGTGAAATTGTGGATGAACAATCTAAGAGAACACATGTAAGTCTATTATCTTTTTGTTATTTATTTTATTATAATATTTACTGCATATATGACTTAATTTATATTTTTGAATAACAGGAGGACTTTGAGAAAAAATATTTTGAAGCTAGATCAGAGGTTGCTTCCTGTGGTAGAGGATCACAATCATCCTCTATAGACCCTGTAGAGGAAGAAAGAATAAGGACTGAAAGTTGGATTAGTGCTGCAGGAGGAAAGAAAAAAGGTCGCATCTATGGGATTGGCTAGGTCACTTACACTTTTAACTGTGCAAATAAACTCACATTTCCCCGTCCTTCAAGTGTGTCTTCTGATTCAAAAAAAATTGTTCAACGAAAACAACAAGTTCAATCATTTATTAAGGTTGTCCAAACATTACTTCCACCTAATGCACGGACCGCATTTCAACAAGAACAAGAGCAACACCAATCCAAACAACATCAACAAGGATCACAACAAAACCAAGACCAATACCAAGACCAAGATCAAGATCAAGATCATCACTACTCTACTTATTAGCCACTTGGTTTTCATTTTAAACTTTTGCACAATGTTGGTATTGGACTTAAATTACTTTTTGTTAGAATTTTATTTTGCATTATATGTTTTTAGAAAGTTATAATGGACTATGTATTGTACCTTTTGCATTATGTGTCTAACTCATCATTTGGATGATAAGTGTTTCAAACTTAATTATTATATTTTAGCACTTTAGTTAGCTTTTGATTTTGAATGTTAGCATTTCATTAATATGTTGTTAGAACTTTATTTTGGACCATAATTTTAAATTATGTTACAAGCACATTCAAATTTGTATCATTAGCTAAATACTTTTTTAATATATAATTAATTATATAATGGAAATAGAATTACATACGAAAATATTTGTATGTAACTTACATACGAAAATAATTTTGTATGTAAGTTACATACGCCACATTTACATACAAATTCTTTTCCTATGTAATCCGTCGAAAATACCGATTTACATACGGATTTTGGGTGTTACATACATATTTCTTTCGTATGTAAAACACATTTTTTTTGTAGTGTTAGAATGATGAGTCTTAGTTGTGGCATAGGCGCTTAGCTTATATTCATATGTGTCGCAACCGGGATCACGACGGGGTGATCAAAATTTAATTTTAAAAAAAATATTTAAATTGAGATTGGAGTCGCCACCATAGTTTATTATGGAAAACCATAAAAAAACCAAATAAAAATGAAATAATAACATAGTCTGCAAACCAAAGTAAGGATTAGGAAGTCGGTTACGTGTGGGTAAGGTATTAACACCCCACAACGCCCGTCCTAAGACGGTACCATTAATCAAATGGATAAAAATAGGTGTGGTTTTAAAAATATCATTTTTTTCCCAAATAATAACAATAAAAATGAGACTAAAAACAAACAAATATATAAAAAGAAACAAACAAGAAAACATACTTATAAAAATTATAACAATAAATAATAATTAGGCAGATAAAAATATCAAACAAAAAAAAATAAACAAACATATATATTTTTATTTATTTGGACCCGACAAGGCTTGACCTTGGTCCTACGTATCTCTATACATGATAGAAAATCAGGGTACACGTAGTTCTAGTTTAAAAATTTGTTAGATGAAGTTTGATATTTTTTAGCTTATGAATATTTTATTTTATTTTTGGCAATTTATTTTATATAAATTTTTTTTAATTATTTTCTATTTTGTTATTTTTTTCTCTCGATAATTGTTTATTTAAAGGAAACTCGGGATAAGACTGTTTTTTTTTTATATTTAAAAATGT
>Ga0209700_101081_pt1 | contig 55038 bp, 29 predicted proteins | sample SiratroredBW_FD_187528 | JGI IMG/M metagenome (GOLD analysis project Ga0209700, IMG submission 187528) | Root nodule microbial communities of legume samples collected from California, USA - Siratro red BW (SPAdes) (version 2) | ecosystem: Host-associated > Plants > Roots > Nodule | place: USA...
AAAAATTTTAACTTTAAAAAAAAAAAAAAAAGAGAAGCTACCTATTACTTAGGCCGAAAGTGGGTTGTTTCATACAGTTTTTGTCCCTGTTGTAACTGGTTTCGATCTTATTTTCTTTCATCTAAATTGATCTTGATCTTATGATTAAGTGAAATAGAATAGAAGAAGCAGTTCCTAAGTTTTACCCCAAATTACCCTTTCTTTCACCTAGTTCATGCGCAAAACCTTTTAGATCTCTTCAAATAGTTGGTTATGAATAAGACGTTGAATACACTGTGGCTGACCGTTGCTCCTTTTTCATCCTTCTGTAAACCATCCAATAATGCTTTTCAGGCAGAGGCATTTTCTTGAATTTTGTTTCACTTTCTTTCACAAAATAACAAAAGATAAAACAAACGGTAAAAAGCTGCAGCAGGTGGACCCTGCAACCCAAAAAGTTGAGAGGACAACACTTCGCTGCCACAACAGAACTTTTGTATAATCAAACATTTTTATCCTTTCAGTAAAATTGAAAAATCCTTCCTTAAATTATAACTACCCAATATTCATAAAAGCACTGTAAGAATTAACTTTTCACAAAAAATAAAATAAAAAAAAATAAAATGCTACAGACTAGAATTTCTAATTAAGGACTAAAACGTTCGACAAATATCAAACTATCTTAAAAAAAAATGGTTTCCAGAACTGAGATATTTCTACCCTGACTCTAATAGAATATTTTTAGAACTTAATTTATCAAGTAGAACAATTTCTATCTTACTATCAGTTTAGGAAAAATGGACAAGTGAGTAGTAAACTGCCCAATACTCAATCCAAATTACCCCAACACGAAATTGTAATAGACTTCTAATGCTGGCAATCTCAGTTTTTTTAATGTGCCAGAACGTTGAACCCTAGTTCAAGCTTAGATTTTTTAGGAAAAAAACATCTTAGACATACAGAGCAAGAATATTTGAATTTGGGAAGATAATGAGAAATAACCATTCAACAAACTCCTCAAGAAGTTCTAATTCTACACGCAACTTCCAAATTGTGCTTTAAACATTATGCAAGAAACAAAAATGTGTTTGTGCACCTCTTGATTTTGTTTTTATTCTTTAACAGTTAAAACAAAAGACTAGTAGAAAATAGATGGGAAAATAGGCATCGATTAGAAAAGTAAAATAGAACAGAACTACAACTTAGTTACTACTTACATCTATAAACCATAGGCAAACAAACAAACATGGCAATTAGCTCAAAAGTAACTTGTTCTATTCCTGATATAGAAGTTGAGTTAAGTTCATACATTAGACATAAACCGATTGCAAGAGAATCAAAAGCAATGTCAACTTAACAAAATCCTCAACACTAACTGCAAAAAAAGAAGGTCGCAAGCACCACTTCGATTTCACTTAGCTAAGAATAAACCGACAGTGAAGGAAACCTGCAAAATCAACACCAAAACAATTAATGAGGGAAGAAGACAAAAAGAAAACAATGCACCGACCAAGCTAAAACAGATTTTGAGAAAACAAAAAGACAATATGAGCAATGCGTATTTACTTGGGTCAGCATTGATCAACATGGCAGTCCCACCAAAGTTGCATGTTCCACCATTTCTCTTGTGCTTCTGCCAGTAACTGTTGAAAGCATAGGAAGCGTGAGCAACCACAGTGTCAGGATAGTAACAGTTTCCCTGTGGCGTAATCTCCATGCAATCAGCACCACCCTCTCCACAAGCATAGTCCATAGCCTCTTGCAGTGTTTCTTCAGGAACACTAGGCTTAGCCACACACCACACCTTCTGGACAGGGAATATTTGGGGGTAAGGTGAACCATTGTGCAGTGGATCACAAGGAGGGAGTGTGAAGCCATGAGGTGAACTAGCTGGAACACCAAATGGTGGCTCTTCAGGGGCAAAAGCGGGAGAAAGAACTGGAGGGGGTGAAGAAACTACTTGAGCTAAAGGAGGCAAAGGTACATTGGAAGGAGTCCTTGGTGACTTGGCTATTTCTGGGGTTGGAGCTGGCCTTACTGGGAATGGGCCTATTGGGCTAAAATCAACAACTGAAAGCTTTCTTGCTGTGTTCTTTCTCCCTTTTGTGACAATGGCCATGACATTTATGTTGGTGAGGTAGAAAAATCCAAGCTTTTTCAAGGACTCAAAGTGGGAAGACACCAAGCTCAAACTTTTATCAGAGAAATGTGAGAAGCCATATGGGATCACTGAATATGTAGAGTTTACCTCTTGGAGAAACTCAAAGAGGGGTTTGATTATTTTCAAATCTTTGTTTGGAGGCAAGCAGTCCAGAGTAAAAGCAACAGAAACTTTTATGTCTTTCTCCAAACCCCACCTCTTCAGTGAATGGTAAACATTCTTCAGGGAAGAAAAAACCTCAGAAAGGTGGTTGTGTTGTTGGCCTTGTTGGCAGAAAGCAGTGGTTCCCACAACAATGGTGGTGATGTTTGAGGCAGGGTAGTGTGCAAGAATGTTGTGTCTGAGCCATCTTTCAGCCAATAGAATGCTGAAAGAGACCTCATTGAGGTCTTCAGCACTCACTGAAACAGCCAAGGGAAGCTCATGGGCTTGTGATGAGGCTTGTAAAATGTCTTCAGTCGTCTCATATAGGTTGAGGAACTCAATGGATTCTTGACCAGTTACTGCAAATTTAAACAAAAAACAAAGATTAGATTGAAGGGGAAAAAAAAAAAAACCCACATTGCACAATATTCAAAGTTGAGAACTTTATGAGAAGAGAAGAGTGAAGTTTTTTCACTTACCAGTAAGACCCAGAAAACAAAGAAAGAAAAGAGGAACTAACCACCCCATTTTCTTCAACGTTTTTGTTTGAAACACACTTTTTAAACAAACTCGATCTTGCTGAGAAGTTCTCGGCTAAGGCACTTCTTATATTGGAAATGTGACCTTTTTTAACAGTGCAGAGGAACGCACCTAACGTGTTGCGATCTCTTTCTCCACAGTGCCTACATCTGCAGTTCCACACCCAAAGTTTGAAACTTTTGGGGGAAAAATAGACATTAGCATTTGTCCTGTAATAGTACAAAGAAAAAATAAATAAATACACAAAAAGGACAGACTTGCTAATTACGTAATATGAATACACAATGAATAGATATTAAGAAAGAATTTAGAGAACTAATGATCATGTAATAATGAAAACAAAGAGAGAGTTAAGAAAAGGAATCACAATCATATAAAAAAGAGAGTGGCTAAGTGAATATATATTCATAATAAGAAATACACAAAAGTAATAATATAGTGAAATACTTCACTTAAAATATAATGTTAATGTAATTTTTTGCACTGTTTCCGGTAAATTGTTACGCTGATATTTTTCCAATTTTTTTTTTAAATAATATTCACACTCTTTCTTAAAAAATCAAATAAATGCTTACCTCTTTTATATTTTTAACGAAACGATATTACTTTTTTATTAACCAACATTTTGACTAAAATTTAAATAAATAAGATAAAATAAAATTTTAAAATGTAAAGTTGAAAAAATTAATTACTATATGTTAAAAATGTCAAAAAATTACACCATTTAAAAGTATCATATAACTAAACATCTGCATTTTGTAATAATTTTTAAAAATTAAATCACAGTGGTGATTACAAATTAATTAATACGTACTTTCACCAATAATATATCAAAATGAAATACAAAAATAGAATCAATACATTTACTATAATTAATATCGTTTTATTATAATTAAATGATTTAATATAATAAAATAAAATATACTATTGTTTTTCCTTTTAAAATAAAATGAAGAGTATTTATTTAAAACCTATTGTGACTGTGGTTTTATAAGATTTTAGGAAAGCTAATACAACAAATTTTCTACAGTTATTAATAAAAAATATTATTATTATTATTATAGTTCTTAGATGATTATTGTCAGAAAATTTATTAAGGAATTTGTATTTAATATTACGTCTACGACTAAATGATGAGTTTTCACATGATTAAAATGCATTACCTATTCATCGCAAATTAAATATTTAACACAATTCATTTACGAAATAATTAGATAAACAATCACATTTTAGTTACTCTGTCATGATGTAATTACATTTACATCTAGTATATATTAATTTGAAAAAAGTAAAATATTTTTTAAAATATAATGAAAAAGTTTACTGTATTTTTTAATTTTTTAGTCAGAAAAATTATACTTTAATATGTTAATTATGGATTATGATTATTTGACACTCATTTTACTTAATAAAATATTATATAAGAAAAATTAATAATTTATTTTAATATTAGATAATTATATTTTACTATATATAATGTAAAAGTATCAACATCTTTCCCGTAAATATCTTAAAACCATATATGATAGTCTATGAAATATCATAAAATCATATATGATAGTCTATTATGTGAGGTAAGCATGATCTTGAAGGTAGAGGACATTAAAATGTTTATTGAGTGAATCTATTATATTATTTACTTAGAGAATCTATTATATTATTTACTTAGATTAAATTTAACTCAAATGTGTTTTTTAATGAACCTATCTCAATTTAAGCGATTATAATATTTTATTATAAAATTTTATCTGATTAAAATTATTAAAAAAGTCTGAAAAATCATTTTAAATTACAAATTAAAAAAATGTATAATATGTCATTTAAGTGATCCAAACTAATATCATTAAAGAGAAATTAAGTTAGGTTAAATCTCATAAAAAATATAAATATTAAATAAGTCCATTTGAAATTCTTTTTATTTTAATTAAATTTAGTAATTAATTTACTCAAATCGAACCTATGTACACCCCCTAAATAGATGCAACTAAGAAAATCCACTTAAATTGTACAGTCCAACAACTTACAAGAGGAACTGTTTGTGTTTAAATTCATTGAACACTAAAATTATTAGTATTTGCGTTAAATTAAACTTACTTAACTTCTGTATAGTGTTATCAATACAAATATCAAAACGTTGAATATGAATTTTTAATATTGACATTTGTGCATTGCAATGTGAATGATTGTGATGAAACTTTAATAGACCAAACTCAATCGAATATACTATTATGAAATTATATACATCATTCTGAATGTTATGTGCTTCACGTTGGAAAAAGAGTAAAAAAAAATCACGGTCACATACATGGTGACACGTGGAACCAAAAAGAGGACGTGGAACTCGTGAATCGATGGAAAAGACCCGCACTGAACCGCCACAGAATGGAATCAAGACGTTACAAATGAGCCCACCACAGACCCAATGGCCCAATTCTCAGTACGGTGTTGGTAGACACTGTTAACGACAATACCCTAATTCACGTTTTCTACTCCGTACCGTACAACTACTGAATAAATGTGCCACGAAATATCGTAAACGACATCGTTTCCAGTCTATGGCTGTAATCTCCTAACATGCTAATAAATATTATCGTTTTGTCATATCTATCACGGTAAATTTTGGTATTAATTTTTCATATAATATAATGAGCTTCTAGTTAAGTTTAAACTTATTTATTATTTACTTGAAGAAACTAATTTAATTAATTATTTCATGAAGTGAGTGTTAGTTGTATGTCGTTTTGGTTTAGCTTATTAAAAAATATCTTGTTACTAAAGAAATAGATAATTTTTTCTTTTCTGACGTTATTTTTCTTTACATTGAGTTCATATCTTTTCACAAAGCTCGATATGCAAAAAGTTACAGTTTCTTCTTAAAGAAATTAAGAAAGGATGTCGAAGAAGTGTCACGGAAAAGAAAATTTTGTACAATTCTAAAATTTGATGGTCATAATGTGATCTTTAATATTTATGTAAAATCTTTCTAAATCAAAAGAGTATTGAAATTTGGTAGAAGATGGGATAGTTGTGTTATCCGCTAATTCTTCTAAAAAGCAATTGATCAAAATTATATTTCAAAACTTACAGTGTAAATTAAGTATAATCTGGAATACAAAATCTGAACGTCAAAATATTTATATATTTTAAATTATACAATTTAAAATTATATAAATTAAAAAAAATAAATTTCATTATTCGGTGAAATCTTAAAACTTTTCAAAATACACATAAACGTGTGCTGTAATGAATAAGGATAAATTGGTCATTTCATCACCCCATGGGGGTGCAGAAAGAAAAGGTCTTCACTGGACTGTAGCATTCGACATCAGCGAGGCCCAAGAGACACCAATTAAAATGAGTGCTCACTGTTACATTTGTAAGTACTAGTGAGTAGTTGAAATTACTGGTACTAAAATTTGATTTTCTTAAGCAAAATTTTAGCTTTTAGAAGTTTCTTTTTAATGATTGTTTATAAGAATTAATCCTAGCCAATGTTGATGAGTACTTACAATTGATAAAATGATTATTATAAAAGAAATTGTTCACTAGAAGTTAATATGTAAAATTATTAGAAAATAGGAATGAACATATCCCATCCTTTATAAACATATTTCCAAGTATTAGTCTCCCATCGGTTTCTGTTTCAACTCTCTGGGAAGAAGATGTGGCTACACTTATATTTGCTCCCAACCACTCTAACTCAGAGAGCATTCATATTATATAACGAGTGATAGTAAGTGTCAAATAAAGTGTTTAGAATAAATAAGTGGGTATCATTACTTGCCTAAAATACACCCTTAAATGATTGACGTAAGAGCGAGTAAAAGAAAAATTAGATGGAAAGAAATGTACGAAGAAAAACTTTTAAATTTTTATTATATGATTGAGGAAAAATACTCTCTTTGTATGTTCAAAATGTAACAATTTAAACTAACTGGAATATTAAAAATGAAAAACTCTTGTTTTATTTATGTTTTGTTTCGTTTTGACCCTGGTCTGAAAACCCTTGTGTCGTGTCAACATGCATGTACAGTTGTGGGACACGTTAAAAATTGGTTGTGTTGGGATCTTAGCTTTCCAATTTTTGGTTCCTGTTCTGTTCTAAGCTAAGAAAGATCTTACTTACTCACTTTTCTCTCTCTTTATCTGTGTTCTGGTGAAGATGGAGTTTTCGGTGTCAGTTCAGAACACCGTATTCCAGCTGGAACCCTCGCTTGAATCCATGATTATAGGTCCACACACAATATCCCTGACTTTTTATAGTACTTCTTTTTCCACCTTTGGAATCTTAAGGATATGTACTGATTTATAAGATGGGGTAAATATATTGGCTAGCCTACCAAATATTTATATTCACCAAAATATTATTAAAAGAGAATACAGTTGTATATTTAGGAGATATATGATGTAATAAATCAAAAAATAGAAGCATAAAATGTACTTCCAATCACAACAGAAACTAGCTTTGTTCATTGTATTGAATGGACAATAAGAGAAGCAAAAAGGAAATGTTATTAATAATGGTATCTTACCTTTAGGTTTGATGGAGCTCCTAAAGAGGCTTAATAATTTCACTTCCTACTCAAGAAACATATATGAAGAGTGGCGTGAATGGTTGTTCTTTAGGGAGCAAATTTGCGTGCACTGCATTTTCATCTTAAATATAGGATCCATCACTACTACACGAGGAGTGTCATATTTAATTATGTTATTTTTCTTATTTTAAACAAATAATTTTTAAGTTCTTTACTGAAAAATAATTATTAAGATAATATCTGTTTATTTCACTTAAAATTCTTTATCTTGTTTTTACTTTAAAAAATACAAAAAAGGTTAAGGAATGTCCCTCTTTTTTAATTATAACATGACGTATAAAGTTGATATTTTTTTGTGTATTTTTTTAAAATATATTTTATTTTTTATTTCATAATTGTAAAATCCATGTTAAAAATAAAATAATTATAGTATTCTCCATTTTTAATTTTTTATAAACAATTATATTGATAAGTTGTGTTAATATATGCAACTACAGAGTAATTCATTTCGAAATATTACGTAACATTTACCATTTAAAATTTTAAAAAATGTTATCGCTCGTTAAGAACGACATTTATGTTTTGGCTACTGATAATAATAACCATCATTGAAAACTGTAACATTATAATAAAAATGCAAAAAGTTACCCAAATAAAAAATGACTGAATAAGTTCTTCCTCAACCAACAACTCGTCAATCCAAATTAATTTAATATATATTCTGATATATACATTACGTTCAAAATATGATTGTAGAACTCACCTTTCAAATTCAAACTATTTAAATTTTATTTTATATTAACCAAGATAAACTATAGATTGAAGAAATTTTCCTTTTTATATTTAAGGATAATGAAATTTCTAAAAATTAACTATAAAATCACAATCATAATTTATGAACTGTGTTAAATTTTGAATAAAAATATAACCTAAACCTGAAGAATTTTTCACTTCGACTCTTAAAATTAATGTGGATAACAGTATAAATAAATTACAAAGTAGATATGAAAGTAAAAATTAAAGTTACAACCTTTATAGATACAAGACAAAGTATAGTTTTTTTTTTCTTCTTCTAAATATGAATATAGAGACGGGGTATAGCAGTGTTATAATCAAACTCTTACCATTTTAATCCCTACATTATGAAGGGAATAAAAGAATAAAAAAAATCTTATTAAAAATATAACATTTTCTTGTAATTGTTCAATGACATCACGGACTAACCATAAAACGTTAAGTAAAAGGAAAGAGTCAATTTCAACTTTTTTTTATAGCAATCAATTTCACCTTTTTTTTATCAGCAAAAGTCAATTTCACCTTTAAAGTACTTAATCGTAGTTATTGAATGGCTTGATAATCTTTCATTTAATCTATAAATTTTAAGTTAGTTATGACCTAATTTGATCATATCATTCATAAGCTCGAAACAAAATCATTCCATAATATAAAAGACACTAATTATACATCAAAAACAAAAGTGTTCAAATGAAAAGCAGCGTTAATAATCTGTTGTGTAGTTCTTAATAATTTAAATTGGAAGATAAATTTTATTTTAAAAATTATCAACTTAGCTGTAGTTTAAAAACGACATTGATTATTTAGTTATATGCTGTATACTTCCAAATGTATTCACATAATTTTAAGAAAAAAAAAAAACAAAGAAAACTTGCTTTTTAAGTTAACCCTTCAAAACTGTTTGATTTTGGGATGATTCATTAATGCTATTTAGTTATTTTAGTTAAAGGCATCATCATGATCAAACGCACTCTAGTTAACCAAAATATTAAAAATAAAACATTATTATTATTTTCTTAGCTTTTTAAAGCTAGACAAAACATGTTTTATTGATCTAACTTACTAAAACAACGGATCCTAGATTTTGTGAAAAAATGGATATAATTTAGCTTACATTAAGTTTAGGAGATGAATTATTACATAGAGTGAAGATGAAAAGGGGTTTGTGTCTTCGAAAAAAAAAGTGCAGAACAAATGAATACGAAACATATTTTCTATCAGTGGCTTCTTCTTTTTGTTGTGAGTTAGGTAGAGGAAACATACATGGGAATATATCTCACTGCAACAATTTAGTAAGGAAACAAAACATGAAATACCATGTACATTACACGATCAATTGGTTTTATTCCACATTGTCAAAGAATATATACAATTCGATGTAAAGATGGAGAGGACTTTACCAATTGCGTCCTTTAAAAGTAAAACCGCTGCCAAGGGTTCCATTCAAAATGTCGCTATTTGATCAATACCAAATAATGTCCCTAGTTATGGTTTATGTAACGGGGAACATGAATTTATATATTATGTTATTAAGAATTATATATATTAATAATTAAGATTTATGTATTTAAAAATTATTTATAAATAAAATTAGTTAAATATAAAAAATAAGTCTAATTTATTTATATATTGGAGATTCCATGTCGACTAGAGATGAGATCTTTCAATAATTTATAATATGGATGCAAATCTTATTTTACAAGTCGGTTTGTAAGGTTGAGTTAAACTTAAATTCTACTTCTTGAGATGATATCAGAGCCTATCCTAGTACGATTGTTGGGTCACTCACTATCGGGCCATTATTGGACCATTCTCAAACAGTATAGTCTCACCCACGCATGAGTTAAGCGGTCTCGACGTGAGGAAGTGTGTTGGAGATCCACATCCACTAGAGATGAGACCTTTCAATAATTTATAATATGGGTGCAAATCTTACTTTACAAACTGATTTATAAGGTTGAGTTAGGCTTAAATTCCACTTCTTGGTAATTTAATATTATCGAAAGTTTAAAAAGTGAAATTATTTATGAACATATATAATATAAATATTCATGATTATATATAAAATTTGTTTTTTATTTCTCTAATCATAATAAAAACTTTTATGAATTTTAAAAAAATCATTATATTAATCCATTTTAAAGTTGTGTTGAAATCGTGTTAGAATTGTTCGATATTAAAAAAAAGTCTTTTGAATAAGATACTTTATCCAATATGTGTTATATAAATATTAGTATTTTATATGTATCGTACATAAGATACATCATTCAAGAAATATGTTTTATACAGACACGTCATTTAATAAATATGTTCGAGCTTCATAAATAAATTACGATTAATAGATATGTTAATACTATATAAATGTTTCATAAATAAATTATGATTAATAGATATGTTAATACTATATAAAGAAACATGTCCGAGCTTCATAAATAACTGTGAACAGATACGTTAATACTATATAATTAGTTGAATAATTATATATGTTTTTATCCTCATCTTTATATGTTTAATCAAAGAGAAAAAAGAGATGTAAGGGAATGATAGTTGATTGAAGACTGATATTGTTTTAAAATGAAAGGTAATCCTGTATTTAGAGGTGACAAATTGCATAGTGGGGAAGAAAAGCATAACTTTAATGATCCTGTTCTTCTTGAGAAAAAGGAATTTGTAGAGGGTGGGGCAATAGAGGATAACATTGTGATTGCGTAGTGGAAGAGTCCAAATACAAACAAAAGTGAAAAGAGAGTAAAGAAAAGCGACAAAGCATTAGCCTGGGGCGTGTGCATGTCCCCCACACACCATTGAAGCAAAGCACAAAGTAGAAGAAGACCTTGTCAAATGTGACCCACAGTTTCATCTCTTTTCTTTCACCTGGGATTAAGTGCAACCTCACATTCTATTATAACATGGTCTCACACATAATACACCACCAAGATTTAAAATAAATATGTTTAGAATTTTCCTAATCACTTACCTCTTCCATTCCGTCGGCAGAATCGGACAAGCATAGCATTCAAGCTGTCTTTCTTTTCACGCTTTTCTGCCTATTCCATCTCATACCAATTATATGTCTAATAGATCATAGACTCTTTCTAAAACAATAGTAGTTTTAGAGTAAAGCATCATATATTTATTAATTATTTGTATACATAAAAAATTGTTTTGAGTGATATTCTTTGGGTTAAAACATATTTTTTTGTTAAATTTTATTCAGTTTAATGTTTATTTTAGTTTTGTACTATTGTCACTTAGATCGTACGTATTACTGATTTAGAAATGACTAAATATACTGCAACCTGTTTACATTATTCATGGCATAAAACATATGGAATACTTTCATAGTTTTATTTCTCTGCAATTCATCACAAGCAAAATGCAACAGAAAAAACAAAATAGATGAGGAGAACACGTACATGATGCAGAACATTCCTCTCTAGCTTAAAAAAAGGAGAAAATAAAATTGTGTATTCATCAGTATTGTACAAAGAAAAAAGCTCATCCTCTTTTAACATATAATAGTTTCACTAACTAAACTAAACTAAAACAACCAAAAACTAATCAAAGAAGAAAACACAAACATATACGGTATAAAGATACGTATATTACAATATTGTCCTACCACACAATAACTGATATGGCTACGAAGCACATGACTAAGATTATTAGCAACAAATACTTACAAATTATGAGATTTCACAGGATTACTCCTCTCAAGCACTCGCGAGAATAACACCACATGTCAAAGAGTAATATAATTACAACCAAATATATAGTGGATAAATTACATGTTAATATTAAAAGAGATTATGTTAATAAGTGCTCTTATTTTTTTTATTGCCTAAAGAGCTAAAAGTAGATTTTATTAGAATGAATGTTATTGATATTTTTATTTTACAATTTTCTATAATTTTATCATTAAGTTGTTGTTTATATTATTGCTTAGAAAGACATTCTATACCATCGTCTAATAATAAATGATCATATATAATTAATAAGGTGATTAACTTTTGTACTCAAAAACATATTTAAAGTGATTTCAATCATTTTTAATGACTCATTAAAATGCATGAAAAGTAATATTGACAAGGTTTAGAGTGGGAAACCTTTGCCTTAATTAAAGAGTTTACGGTAATCACTAAATTAATAAATAAAATAGGTTATAATGTTGACCATGTATGCTTGTACCAGGGACGTAATCAAATATATAAATATAAGTTAAAAATGACTAGAATTTAACACGCTTATATTATTGTTATAAAAAAAATATAGTTCACATATTTGATTTTTTTTAAAAGATTGAAAATGATTTGTTCACGAACCAGGAGATGTTATTTCTTTAGTTACTCCACAAATGCTAAATGCTACAAATTCTTTTTTCCTATTATGGAATATGTGGTGTTGTGTGGTCTTTGCTGAACTCCTTAAGAATGACGTGGATGTTTGTAATGGAGAAGGAAACTCTAATTCCTATAGTTTAAGAAAGAGTTGTACATCAACTAAACGTGAGAATACTTGAAAAACTATAATAAAGAGTTTGGAATATGTGGCACTTCCGTTTCTTTTTGATCTGGTTTAGATTCCATCCCTTTAAAAGACAGAAATAAAAAAAATGTTTGCTACCTGTAATGATTATTTCACTTTTTTGAAGAATCAAAATTTAATATTAGTTGATTGTTACATGGAGATTATTTTTAGTCATATATGTTTAATATAGGACAACTTTCATAAATGGCGAAATCACATCTATGTATTAAAAATTATGTGTGAAAGTTTGCAGAAACTCAATTAAACCAATAAGATAATATTTTAGACAAAGAAAGATTTTGATCTTTCCTTTGGGTCGTGTAAAAAAGAAAGTAAAAGAAAAAAAAAAAGAATTACAATGAAACGTGAGGTTGTTTCAATTACTTGAAAGTAACATTCACAATGGATTTCAAGAGTGTGTGGGTTGATTTTTTCTAATGTTTAATGACAAACTTGAGTTACTCTTTTGTATAGTTATTAATTTGATTTTTTTTCCAAATAATTATGTAAGAATAAATGAAATGTTAGTATTTATAAAATATTATATTTTGTTAAGACAAAGTTAAAAGATAAAAAATTATATATTTATATGCAAAGTGTAACTCTTAAAGTAGTATAACGTATATTTAATTATATAGTAGTGAAACTAATTCATGAACAATTACAGAAGTTTATAAAGTATCAAATAAAGTATTATATGCAAGTAAAAATGTTGATTAAATTATACATGTATGCTCTTGTGACATTTAAAGGAGTATCTTATGACTCCCATTTGTGTATGAGATTTAAAATGATAGATATAGAAAGTTAACATCAACCATACCAAAAATAAGAATAAAAAGTGAAGACAAAGATTATGATAATTTTGTCAATAATTTACATGGACTGTGAGACTTAATGAAAATTTAGAAAACAATAATATAATAATAAATGGTTAAATTTAAAAACTAAAACGATAATAAGTAATCGAGTTTAAACAAAAAGTTAAAAGCAAGATGTTCACAAAATAAAATAAGAATATTTATTTTGATCTAAATTTTTAAATTATCACATAACAATGACTCATATAAATATTAATAGCCATTTTAACACACATACATATATGTACTAGCGGCTCCGTTTCCCTTTTTTTATTATTATTATAATATCTTATAATTATAATTATATATATATATATTATTTTTATTTTATTTATTATATAAAAATAAAATAATAAAATATATTATTTATTATATATTTTGTTAAAATGATGTTTAGATAAAAAGTTTAATTATATAATATTAAATATTTTAGACATTTATAACTTAATCCTATATATAATATAAGCAGTTACTTTTTACCTTTGAAAGTTATGCGGCATTTCATTCCCGCTAGTGTCTTTTTTTATCTTTTTTTTTTTTTTTTTTTTTTTTTTTTTTTTTTGTTTTTTTTTTTTTTTTTTTTTTTTTCATTTTTTTATCTTTATATTAGTACTTCTTTATTATGTTTTTTTATTATAATGATTAAGAGTAAAATAAAAACAATTTATATATACTAAATGACGAAATCTCAACATATATATACATATATATACACACACACATATATATATATATATATATAACAATATTAACTCATAATATATTTTTTACTTTTAGTTTTTTTTTTTTTAATAAACAGGCAATAGTTTCCTCTCTTTTACAAAGAACAACGATAATTATTGACAATAAAGTATATTTTCTTTCTTTATAAATTAAGGATCTCCAACAGGAAACAAACCGCCCATTTAATTATTTTGACAAACAAACAGAACCCAAGACAATATGGACGCAACTCAAAAATATAGTGCAATAGAATCCTATGGCTATATCTTCTCATTATTTTGGTTGTCCACTTTTTGGTGTGTGGCCAGATTTTATCGACAAGATCCTTGTTTTTGCTTATATTTTTTTGTCTATTTTATTCAACACATGGTCGAAAATTAACAAATACAATGATTTTATTCAAAATTAATCACAATGTACAGAAAATTATAATAATGATAATTCAAACAACTAACTAATTCTTCAAAATTAATCATAAGCCTACAGAAAATTATAATAATGATAATTAATAACTTGCATTTATTGTAATAAAAACATGAACCTATGGATCTGGGGATTGCCAAACAATTACTTAATTGGACAAAGAAAGTGGAAGGGCATCCCTAGAAGCAGAATATAACGCCAACAATGTGGAATTTGTGCCTTTCCCTCATTACTTGCAAACAAAAAAATAGAGGATCTTAAGGTACTACTTTTTTAATATTACCACTACACAACCATCATGTTCCTTATATATCTTGTTTATCTATTTCCATATCTAACGCGAAAACGAAGAATGGAGAACAGTGCCACGTTTCATTCCCACCGATAGAATAATGATTAATTTACTACACTGTAATTTATAATTTAGTAAAATTTAGAAACATGAACACTGCATTTGACTACGACATAAATTAACAAAAAAAGAGTAAAGTAAAAAAAACACAGAAAAAAGAGAAAATAAAATAAAAATGGCTCCTGCTGACCGAAGCTTTGTAGCGTCCAGATCTTACATTACAGCCGAAAGAAGTTTCCTTTCTCTGTCTCTCTCTCTCTTTCACACAGACACACACTCTTTCTCTCTCTTATTTCGAGGAGAGGAATTTGCGGGAAAGAAACGAAAGCCATAACATGAATTGGGTGAAACAAAAGGTAACAAGGCAACCCCACGATAATTCGCCATGAAAGCTCCTCACTTGAGCTTCTTCAACTTCTTCATTCTCCTCCTCACACTGTTCCTCTCCCTCTCCATCACAGTCAACACTGCAAAAGGGGTCAACAGTAGTACCAGCGCCAATGAATCTGGCACAAGAAGAATTCTGCACCAGCCATTGTTCCCGGCGAGTTCGGCACCACCGCCACCGCTTCCGGTGGAGACCCCTCCTTCTCCGGAAGGCGGCAACATCCCCTTCTTTCACGAGTACCCGGCGGGGCCCCCACCGGATCAGAGCCAAGCAGCACCGTCCACTTCCAACACTTCAATTGCAAACCCAACTGCAACACAACCCACCAAGGGAACAAAGAAAGTTGCAATTGTGATCTCAGTGGGGATTGTGACGCTTGGAATGCTCTCAGCGTTGGCCTTCTTTTTGTACAAACACAGAGCCAAACACCCCGTCGAGACTCAAAAACTCGTCGCCGGGAGTCGGAATAACAATAACAATAGCAATGTTTCGAACAGAAACGAGGTTGATTCAACTGCGCCACCGTCGAGTTTCCTCTACATTGGGACAGTGGAACCCACGCGAGCCTCTACCAATGACTCGCGAGATAACAGAGATATTAATAAGGCCAACAGATCGCCGTATCACAAGCTCAAGCGATCCGATCGCTACCGTCCGAGTCCTGAGTTGCAGCCAATGCCACCGCTCAGTAAGCCTCCCGACGGAAATTACCCACCGGCCGTCTCATCTTCATCGGACTCCGATGAGGAGAGCCGCGGCACGGTGTTTCACTCGCCGCAGAACTCGTCGGTCGATGGATACTACACGCCGGCGTCGCGGCAGAGCTCTCTGGTTAACGGTAGTCCCGCCAAACGTGACGTGAATTCCACGCCCACGCCCACACCCGTTGTTCCGTTTTCCAAGAGAACTTCGCCCAAGTCACGCGTTTCGGCACCCTCGCCGGAGATACGGCACGTCATCATTCCGTCTATAAAGCAGCCGCCACCACCGTCACCGCCGCCACCTAAGCATTCCAGAAAGCCGAAATTTTCGGCGCCTCCCCCACCTCCGAATTTGAAGCATCTTCAGTCAACAACCGACACTGTTTCTCATGTGTCAAAGACTTCACTCAATCCTCCTCCTCCGCCACCTCCACCACCTCCGCCACCCCCACCACCTCCACCTCAGCTGCGAAAATCAGTGTCTCCGGCGGTTAGTGCTTCCTCTAATTCTGCATCTCTAAAGAGGCAGTCTTGGTCACCAATTGAATGTAGTGTGACGAAAGGTTTAGAAGAGGTTGAACAGAGTGTGAGCTCTTCCGAGAGGCTTGAAGCCAATGACAGGGATGGAGCCAAACCAAAATTAAAGGCTCTGCATTGGGATAAGGTGCGTGCGACCTCAGACCGTGCTACAGTGTGGGACCAGATAAAATCAAGCTCCTTTCAGTGAGTTAAATTAGTTAACAAACTCCTATAGTTTTAGAGTAGTAGTATAACTGTAAGCTAATGCTCCTCTGTTTCTATGGTATGGCGTTTTTCTTTAACAGGTTAAATGAGGACATGATGGAATCGTTGTTTGGATGCAAAGCCACGAATTCTGCCCCGAAAGAACCTCCCAGAAAATCAGTTCTTCCTTCGGTTGATCACGAGAACAGGGTGTTAGACCCGAAGAAGTCACAGAACATAGCTATACTGCTCAGGGCTTTGAATGTGACCAGAGATGAGGTGTCCGAAGCTCTTTTAGATGGTAACTCGCTTTTCTCATTCTTCCTATTTAGGGGATCGTAATTGGATTTGATTTTGAGCACAGATTTCTAATTTGGATAAATTATACTAAAAGGGTGATTGGTTCATCTTACTGTTACACATTATTGGGGCCCTATTCTACAGTGTTGACTACGAGTTCCCTTGATTAGATTGTTAATAATATCACCTGCAAAAAAAAAAAATGCTTCTAAGATATGTTAATAGATTCGATGTTTGTATATTATGTGGGGAAACTTGGAGTGAGGGGCATAAAGATTACCCATCACTGTTTGTGCCAGCGATGTAGAGAGAAAAAATCATACAAGAAACAGAGTGCATAGTACAAGGACTTCAACTTGAAGTCACCATCATAGCCTCTGAAATGAAGTATGAGAATGTCTAAGCAGCATCATGCCATGTGCATTATTAGGTTAAGCTGTGAAATTAGGTATTCAGTAACTGTGATCTTAAAAGTGTGATAAAGATACAATCCAACTCATAGATTATAATAGTATTGAGTCTTGGTCATAAAACATCTTTTAGATGTATAAAACAATAATTGAACATCCACCAAGGTGGGATCACCCACTTCATCCTCCACTCCAAACTGAGAAAGATCTGCTATTCACAAACTATTCTTTTATATCTATTGGAATTATTGTCATTAAATTCAATACTGACATGGTCACTGTAGTCAATCCGCTTATCACTGTTACAATAGCAACCTTGTTTTACAAAGACATGAATTTCACACTGGTACAACCAGGCTAACACACCATGCTTGCTTATAGTGCTCTAATCCAAAAGATGGATTATTCTTCTTTGTGAGTGTACCACATTTCTTTTTAATCACCATTCTTGCTTCCAGTGCTCCAATCCAAAAGATGGATTATTCTTGTTTGTGGGTGTACAACATTTCTTTTTAATCTTTGTCTTTGTGTCAGTGTTTATCTTTTTCTTTAGAAGTACTAATATCTAATTCCTTGATATAAACTGGGGATAAGCCAGTAAGCGGTAACTCTCTGTTCTATTTTCCTTATCATCAACTGCTTGTCAGCAGTTTTTCCCAGAAACGGTTTAAAGTATATTTTTGTCAAAGATTTAAATGTCATGCATGTTTACTGTATATTCATTCTTATTCTTAACAGAGGATCTGCCATACTTTGTTACATATGATAACATAGGACAAAGGATATTTTAATTTTGTTCTTGAAGAAAGAAAAAAAAGAGTAGAAATAAGAGCACAGTAGACTTTTGATTTGAAGGATATATCTTTTGCTCTTATATTCTATTGTTCTATTTTTCATAAAATGTGGAGGACAATGTATAATCTCATAATAGACTCTTTAAATTTATCTTTCTATCCGTAACTGCTATACTATAATTAATATTATAATTAACATTAAAAGCATAATCAAAGGTATTAATTATTGATCATCAATAGAGACTTATACCCCTGAACAAATTGATGATTTCTGAGTTTAATGCTAACAACATGCTGCTCAAATGGCGCTAGTAATTGTAACTTGTTCCATACAAAAGCCTCCCATTATATTTTACACTCAAATCTAAAGTAAAGCTATTCTTATTTCTTAATAGTTTTTATCTTCTGTGGAGGTTGATAAAAAGGTACCGAAGTAAAGAAAGAGACGTACGTAAGGCTTTTGATTGACTTGTAAAAGCAGACATATGATAGGGTAATTATTAGCATGAAAACTTGTGAAGGCAAGATTGAGGACTTTTCTATAACGATAGGTTTACACCAGGGCTCAATATTAAATCCTTGTTTAATATATATAGTCTCGGATGTGTTTACAAGGATATATAGAAGGTTTTAATCAATATGCATTTTAAGGATGACATTCTCCTGATCGAGGAATCTAGAAAGAAAACAATTCTAAACTTGAATTTTTGAGACAGATTGAAATCAAGGGTTTTTTTGCTTAAGGAGAAGGAAATGAAAAATGTGTAATACCACAAATTTGTAAGTTTAATTATTTGGGGATCAATATTACACAATGATAGAGAAATATATGAATATTATAGAGAAATATATGTATATTACTAGTTGGGTGATTAAAATGGAGAAAGACATCAGGAATTATTTTTTATTCTAAAGTACATATCAAACTCAACTTTTGTCACACTACTATATGATCTGATCGTACTCTATGGTGATAGTAAATGTTAGGCTTTGAAGGTGCAAGAGAAAGAAGAATGGGATTAGCATAATTTAGTACATTAAGATGGATGTATGGCTACACAAGAAAAGACAAAATACATAATTATTGTATATAAAAGAGATATTGGTGTGATCCGTATCTAGAAAATATTGGTAGAAATTAGAAAATAAGGTGATCTGGATACAGGCAAAGAAGGCCATTGGAGGCAACTGTGTGATAAATTGCACGGGATTTAGCTTGAAAGGAAGTAGATGAAGAGAACGGTACTGAAGGAAATTTTCCTTGGCATGCCTAATGTTTGTTTTTAAAAGCAATTCCTTATCTACATCCTGTATTTTCACTTTGAGAACAGCAATGGATGTATTTTCACTTTTGATAATCGCCAGTATTTTTATTTTTTTTGGATGAAACAGGGAATCCTGAAGGTTTGGGCACTGAGCTATTGGAAACACTAGTAAAGATGGCTCCGACTAAAGAGGAAGAGATAAAGCTTAAAAACTATGATGGTGATCTCTCAAAACTGGGTTCTGCAGAAAGGTTTCTTAAAGCAGTGCTTGATATCCCTTTTGCCTTTAAAAGAGTTGAAGCTATGCTATATAGAGCCAACTTTGATGCAGAAATTAGCTACCTTAGAAAGTCTTTTCAAACCATGGAGGTCTAGCTTCTACCCCTCAGTATCTGTTTTTTTTTTCCACAAATTCCTTGTTATCTTTGATTTCTTGATCTCTTACAGGAAACTAACCATTCAGTTGTTAATATCTTTCAGGCTGCAAGTCATGAATTAAAGAACAGCCGCTTATTCCTCAAACTCCTTGAAGCTGTTCTAAGGACGGGAAACAGAATGAATGTTGGCACTAATCGAGGGGATGCGAAAGCTTTCAAACTGGAGACACTCTTAAAACTTGTAGATATAAAGGGAACAGATGGAAAGACCACATTGCTCCACTTTGTGGTCCAAGAGATCATTAGATCTGAAGGTGCGGGAGCTGAATCTGCAAATGAGAATGTGAAAATGGATTCCAAATTTAATGAGGATGAGTTCAAGAAGCAAGGATTGCAGGTTGTGGCAGGGCTTAGTAGAGATCTTGGTAATGTAAAAAAAGCAGCAGGAATGGATTCAGATGTCTTGAGCAGCTATCTTTCAAAGCTTGAAACAGGGCTTGATAAAGTGCGATCGGTTTTGCAATACGAAAAGCCAGAGGTGCATGGCAATTTCTTTAACTCCACAAAGCTATTTCTGAAATATGCTGAAGATGAAATTGTAAGGATTAAAGCGGATGAGAGAAAAGCTTTGTACCTTGTAAAAGAAGTTACGGAATACTTTCACGGGAATGCAGCGAAGGAAGAAGCCCACCCTCTCAGGATTTTCATGATTGTAAGAGACTTTCTGAGTATTTTGGATCTAGTGTGCAAAGAAGTGGAAAAAATGCATGATAAAATTGTTGGTGGTTCTGGCAGATCTTTCCGAATACCTCCAAATGCATCATTACCTGTTCTCAATAGGTACAACCATCCAAAGCAGGATAGAAGCTCAGACGAGGAAAGTTCATCCCCCTAGTGTTGTGAATACGAAAGAAACCACAGTCTTTCAGAATAACAGGGAAAGTAAATGAATGTTTTGCAAATTAAGTTGATAGCCAGCTTTCCAGGATTGGATTCATTGGGTTCAATGCCATATCAATAGTAATGGTGTTGGTGAAAATACAGCCTTCCCTGAGACTGAACATCAAACACTCAAAACTCCAAAATGCATGGTGGGGTGGGGTTAAGACACTGAACTCGCTGGTTTCTTGGTATACAGAAATGGGCTGCAACGGTTCGTGGCATCCTCATCCTACTTCATATGAAGCATAAATAAAATTTTAAATGGGAAGTGCAGTGAATGCGTCATTTTGTTTCTTCTCCAATACATATTCTACAGTCAAAATAGATTTTATTAGGTCAGAGCTCCACACAATTGTCATATTGTAGAACGTTTCGATTTTACTTGAGAGGCTCCTATATGTATTTTTTAAATCAATTAGCAATAATAAATAGCAATTTTGCAGCAATTCTTTATATGTGTTCCCAACATTTAAGATTTACACCAGCACTTGCACTAGATTCTGTAACTAGTCTTCAATTCATTCAATGTAATGGTGCAGTGAGTGATAAACTCCAATCTCTTACGCACTCTTGGTTAACCATGGAAAAATCAATCAGTTAGTGAGCTTCGAAAGTGAACATTACCAGTAAAGCAAATTTCGTCGTCAAAACGTTCCACTGGCTTGGCTACTGAGCCAAATTCCTCTCTTCTGAACATCACAGATACATAACCTTTTTGTTTCTGTAAAAAATTTAATCAAGTTCTCGTATATATTATAATTTTTTGTATCATTAAACGGATTCTAGTGGGTTATTCTAGTGAGATCTAAAAAAGAATCTGATAATTCGCACAAACTATGCAAATCTCTCGTCTCAAAATCCAATTTCAGTTAGTTATACTGTTCCCGCGAGAGAGAGTATAAGAACTAGGAATCACGACCACAGAAAAGGTTTCGGATTTCGGGAGATTGTGATCACAATTTTCTATTTTCATGCATATCACACTCTCACGCATTTCTATACCTCCTAGAAGGGAATTCGCCGGGAGTTTTCTATCAGCAGTTAAATATAAAACCAATTTCTATAAAATTCTAGCAATTCATAAACTAAAATGTAAGGAAACATAGCGATAATAGCATGTTGCTGAGATTTAAACTACTCTTTCATTGTTTTAATGGTCACCATCATCAATAAATTCCTGTGATTTAATTACAATATCAGACACTGATATTTGTACTTTTTTCGGTGAATCATTATTGGAGTAACTTAATTCATAGTGAATCCTCCTAAAATAGCTCCAAACTTGGACCATTGTAGGTAGTACCTGAAAGGCACGCGTGAAGGACAGGAGCGTTGAACAATGTACAAGTACACTGTAGGCCAATAATTGAAGTTAAAAGTGAATGCAATCTTTCTATCTGATACCAACAGAAATATGATGTTAAATGCTTTGATAGAGAAATTGGAATGCAAAAGGTAGGTAAATGACTAAGACGCCATTTAATCCCATGAATAACATGGCTACAGCGCAACCATCAAAGTCTACATAAAGAAGAGTAAAGCTACAAAACAAAACCCTGTCAGCATCTGCGACCACCCACTCAAAGATCCTTAGATTTTCTTTTAAATACATGATAACCCCCCACAACCTTCAAATTGAAAATTGTGTTATATTATTGGAATGAACATATACCAAAAATATCTCATTATTATCAGAATGCTTAATTATTAGTTGCACTCTTAATGAGGTTTTAATTAATGGTTTCTAATAAGTATCTTGGGATTGATTTTATATGAGCTGAACTAGTTTAAAGAAACTATATTGATTAGTTTTGGTAAAATATTATAGATTTAATTAATAACAAATTTGTGTATTGATTTAAAGTAAAATTACTTGCCTCAAATAATTAAAAAGTTGTTGTATGAGTATGGAAAAAAATAATTGAAGTTAGACGATAAGAGTGGTGTAAGATTAAACTAATTAAATAGCTGAGGATTGGATTAGATTAATTTCATTAGGGAGATAATACAAGGTTAGGGACTGAATCCCATCCTCAAACCTAATGCATGTTTTTTTTTTTTTCTAATGGGCTGGTTATTTTTTTCCTTTTCCAGCCCATACCGTGAACCACACAAAACGAAATCAAGCGTCTCACTTTGCATTTCGTTAGAGGCAACTTTTTTAGCATCCTCGTACTTTCTTTCCATGTATTTGTATAATCTATAAGATACATATTCTAGATTATATTATCTAAAATGTATTTCTAGATTTGAAAGTATGTTTTAAATTATTTAATTTAAAATGTATTTTTAGATTTCTAAATTCTACAATTTAAAAATTTAAAATATAAACCATTTGGACTTTTCAAACAGCCAGTATTGCATAAAGAAACCATAAGATTGAAAGAAAAAACAAGTTTCCTTCACTCTTTTAGATAGACACATTTGCTCACAACTAAAAGTGAGTTTAATTACCTATGTTACCTCACCTAAACCTTAGAAAGTTGTCTATAAAATAAAGAAGTCAATTTTTTCATTTTAGTTATTACTATTTATTGTTCGCAAATTCTAAGTAATCTCGTTCATTGAAAGAATAATTCAAATAGATATAACTTTGTAAAGTATTAGTTATTAATTTTATAAGATGACATTTAGTATACATACTAAATGACTATCGATAAATATAAGTGGCACATATATGTCCAAATCTTTTATACAAATAATCAGTTCCATAATTAAAAAAATAAGAAAATAAATAAATATGTAAGATAATGACATATAAAAACAGAAAAACGTATTCGAAGAAGATGTTCCTCTGCTTTTTTTTTTTTTTTTTTTAAGCTAAGAAAGAGAAACACTTCATTTTTTAACATATTTTCTTATTAACACTTACATACATCAAATATACAATTAAAATTTAATTTTAGACCGACTCTTAGTATCCAAAATTTTATGTCTCTCCTATAAAGCCATAATTATTGTTGTATAAAACATGATGCTATCCCAATTCCTCTTGTTCTCAAGATATTTTCAACCAATATTTTCCATCTAATTTCGTCTTTCTTGCTTTGTTTTGACATTCGTTGCTTAAAATTCCTGAAACGACACAATGTATTATCATTGAGATGGATAACTAAGTTGTAATAAGTAAAATTTCACTACAAAACACATATGATGATAAATTACCTGCATAAAGGAACTTTACAGTCGTCTGAATTAACGCACAATCGAGAGTGTAACTCAAATAATTGCCACATCCTCTTGCAATGAACACAACCTCCAGGAACTCTTAGCTTACATCCAGCAAAATGACGAAGAAGCAACTCCAAACTTTTGCATGCTGAATACTTACATGGTTGGTTTGCTTGAAGATCTTTGTCATAAGGACCAATAGTTTGACAACCATCTTTACATATGTGAACAAGAGCTTCCATGGCCTCATATAATTGTAGATATATCTTTCTTTCTTTCATTTTTCTGATCCTTTCGTTTTTAATCTACATAATAAATTAATGTAAAAGAAATTAGATAAATGAAAAATCAAATTTTCACAGTCATATAATTTTTCCCTTCTCAAGTTTTACTTTCCGAAAACAAAAACAGTAAATTTTATTCATTAGAATAAGTATGACTTAAGTTTTAATATACACTGTTAAGACTATATAAAAGATTTCACGGTGTAACCTTGAAATAACAAAAATTTTACAGAGACTAAAATATCAAATGGAAACAACAATGAAAATCAAATAAATAGCTTAACTAAGATTAAATGAAGAGAAGGTGACAATCTTACATTTTCTTCATCAATCATTGACTCTAGAATTTCCTTTTCTAGAAGTGGGTGACTTGTCTTCATTGTTTTCCATCCTTCTGACTCTGAAACGGCTTTGAAGTGTTTTAGTATCTTGCGATGACAAACGAGACTAAGTCTTGGAACATCACACAACAAGGCTAGTTGAAATACGTCTACCAAGTTATCTATGTTGAGTAAATCCAATTCTAGCTTTTGTTCACATTCACACTTCAAGTGAGGAACCTTGTATACATGTGATAACACTAACAAAGGTAGTACAAATTCATCCATGTCTTCTTTCTCATAACTATAAAACAAAATTAACAAAAATATTTTAACAAATGTACTAAAAAATATAGTAATATTAGGAAAAGTGAAGAAAATGAGATAGGATCATAAACTCTCACCATTATATTTGATTACACTAATAAGTCCATTGCATTTAAGTGTAGTAAACATCATTATATAGTACGAATGTTGCTAATGATTTCATACAAATATGATAGAGGGATCAAACATACCTATAAGTATACAAATATCGAATAAAAATTCGAACTGCATCATGTGGAACCCCAATGATTGAGATTGTTCTCCATCGACCACAGCGATTTGCTTGCTTTAGTGTGCCTCTCAATACAGGAGAAGCCATGGCCTATTTATATAATATGAAGTCAGTTTTTTCAACAATGAAAGAAAATACAAAAATATTCACTTTGTTTTCAAAGATTGATCACATAACACATGTATTTCACAATTATTAATAAAACCATAAATCAATACAATAGCGTTCTAAAGATTCTTAACTCAATATGAACATGAGTTTATTTTATACTAGTAAACAATCTTTTACAAAACATTTAATATGATTTAATCATTTACCATATCACGCTATATTGTTAGGTATGATTATAAGGTAGGTTTTTAATGAAATAGAATGGATGAACTTACAAGAATGTTGGAATGACCATAAACAACGCCACCGTTATTAGTATTAATGCAAACATCTGCTTTGTAACCTTGATAAAAAAGACGTTCCCACAGGTCTTTTGGTGATGAAGAAGTCTTGTTGTTTTGTCTTCTTGATTTTGAATTAATGAATGTCATGTCACAATAAGAATTAGTTGATATCGAACCAAATATAGAAGGTGGTATTGGAATTAGTTGATTGGTATTTTGAAGAGACTTAGAACAATTGTCAATCTCGTCAATCATTGTTTGATGTTGTTTTTTCGCTACATAAACAAATATAAAATGTCATTTAATAATAATAGTTTTGATTTTAAATATAATTCTTATTATATATAATAAGTCTTTTTAGAAAATAAAAATCTTAATTTTCTTAATTTCAGAACTTACTTTACATTTAATTTAAAACTCAAACAATATTTAGACATATCTATATAAATATTAATTTTTTATTTAATAATATATCATTTTAAGCATTTAATTAAATATGACGTTTAAATAATTTTAACCTCTAACATCTATAAAAAAATTTATTTTTAATTATTAAGAAACAAAATCATCTTTCTAACTCTCTGAGATGAAAATAGGTTTGCTACTATTCTCATTTTAAAAACTTTCTTTAGACCATTTATTTATGGAAAAGTTTATTTATTTTTACACTCTTAATATATGAAAAAAATACTTATAACTAATAAAAAATAGTTATATGACTTTAAAAATAATTATTATAAGAATTAACATATATATATATATATATATATATATATATATATATATATATATATATATATATATATATATAATTTGTGATAAATAAAAGTATAACATTTTAATATTGATAATAAACGAAAATTTTACTTAAAAAATGAAAACTATATTCGACATTTCCATAAATGAAAGCCTAAAAAGAAAACAATTAATTTTTCCAAAAAGACTAAAAGTGAACATCATCTTATTCACAAATTTATTAATTTGTACAAAAAACCATTACAACATATCCATATTTTGTATCTATATAATATCATTTACCATGTCATTCTTATAGGTAATGTTTATTGTTATCATGATATTGTTAAAAATATAAACTTAAGCTGATTTATCTAATTGTAACTTTAGACATAATTGAAAAGAAAACATTTAATGAAAACTTTATCTACATGTTTAATACATTAAGGTTCCTGAAGTGAGATGCATTTTTATTTTTTTCTAAAAAATTGTGAAATTATATTTTTTTTTCTAAAAAATTTGTGATATTATATTTTTTTCTAAAAAATTGTGACATTATATTCTTTTTCATATGCTCAAAGTGGCTTAAAAAGTCCATTACACCGCTGAAAGAGTTTTCAAATATCTTCCAGAAAATAATTAAAACAAATAAATCATGAATATCTGAACTTTTAGAAAGCAACTGTCTTAATTGACTATTGTAAAGAGATTTTATATCAATTAATTAGCCCAGAACTATTAACTAAGAAAAAAAATCTAAGGCTTTAATGGTTCTGTACCTCCAACTAAAACAACTAAAATTTCATATCAAATACTCGAATATACCACGTTCAAATACTCCAATCATTGTCAAAGATTTGGTTCAACTTTTAAATTTCGATTGATATTATAAATTGCAACAATATCAAGATCCAATAATGATTTGTAGTTGTGATTAATTAATATTTATAGTGTCTAATTTCACATCACAAATGTTTTTTTTTTTAATCTTATATATGACTTTAAAAAAGCTAATAGTCATAGCTTCCACCATTTAGATGCAATTTCTTGCCATTCTAAACACACTATTAAACAATTGGGATTCCATGTGAACCAGATGAAATGTCTACATATGTGAAAACGATCTAAATTACAATTTTAAATAAACAACAAAAAGGAACAAACAAATATGAATAGAACAAATTATGATCCACATAATGAAAAGAATGAGATTACCTGGTTTGAACTTTAAAGCATTCCTCTCAATATTGTTTCAAAAATATATACAATCCCAGAGAGGATAAGAAGAAAAAAAAATGTATGGAATCACAGTCAATTCCTTCAAGACCTTAAATCTTAACTAAGAATGAGAATAAATAATTGGGGTAAAACTCTCCTTTCAAGAATTTGTCACCACTTTTTGAATAACAAAATCAAAGATGGCGAAGAAGTGGTGATGCAAAAGAGAAAAGGAGAGCGAGGAGGATGAATTATCAGAGCCTGTCTTCAAAATTGCATAGATTTCCATGAAAAAGGAAACAGAAAGCTAAAAAAAACACATCAAATCCATCTGTCTGTCTTGTTTTTAGCTAAAAATATCAACAACAAAAATTGTGCATGTGTTAATAACACTTTGTTTTTTCACAAAATTATTGTTTGGTGTTTGTTTGTTTTATTTTAACATAATATTCACATAATCATGCATGACAATGTTGTACTCCCGCTTGTTACCCATAAAACTATGCAATAATTTTCACTTGTCCATGTTTTTGTTATTCTGCAACAAAATCTTTGTTGAGATCGCCTCACACTATATACTTGTAATGAAAAATATAATATATTTAAAATCTAAATTGATAAATTAATAAAAACACATTCAAAAATAATAAAAATAGTTTTTATTTAAAATTAAATGAATTAATCAAAAATATTTCAAATATTATATTTAATATATTAGATAGAGAATAAAAATACATTGAATAAAGAAATTCTTAATTCTAGTTCTATAACTATATTAAAAAGTAGAATATATGAAAAATTTGATGTTGTGAGACCGACTTCAAGTACTGAATTTTATTTTTTTATTTTGATTTGAAAAATTTTTCTAGGTGTACCGTTTTCTTGAATTCGATTTGTTTACTCAGATTATCTCTTTTTCTCGGTTATCTGGAGAGAGTATCTGCAAAAACACTCCGATTATCAAGTTAATTTGAGTATAAATAAGATGATATATGAACAGTAATCATACCTTTGGAGTGTGTCCTTCTATTTATAGGAATGATGTTAGATCAATCAATTGTTCAAGAGACTCACACCAAGCCCATGGTAATAAACGTCATTAATAATTTAATTTTGCACTTGATCTTGATGCCAATGTTTATTGGTTTTATTTTTTTGAGTGAGAAGATGAACTCGGTTGGTTCATCTCTGTCGTGCTAAAAATAGTCAAAAATAGTTTTAAAACCGAATTATCGTAAACATATTGTTTTTGACCTATAACACACCATCCATATAATTTTAAGCAATTTAATTATTTTTCTTATTTCATAAAGTTTGTATTAAAAAGTTGTCCAGATAATTGTTCATATAAATATTTGTCTTTAATTTTAAACAATTTTTTGTAACACAAGTTTTTAAGCAACTGGCATAATTTAACCAAATAACTTTCGTTGTAAATGCTGTTAATGTGAAATGAGTATTTATATTTAATGCTGCATAGTTGTATTATTTCATTTTAAACATCAATGATGAACATTCTTTTATATTTCTAAGAGGTATTTTGACAAGGGTCTTTAGTTTCCAAAAAAGGCTTTGGGAACACCATGAATATCTCTGACCTTTACAGCAAGGCCTCCATAGATTGAAAACAATATTTTTTGTCCTTTCACTCACAATGTAAGCAAGTGGAATGTAACACAACAATAATTACCGAACAAAATTTCTCTACGCATGCAATCGGTTAAGAGCATCAATGAAAATAAAAAATTAAATAAAATAAAAGACAAGAGATATAAAAAAAATTAATATAAAAATCATGAGTCTTTCTAGTTAAAGAAATAGATTTACTACTATAAATAGAGGTATAAGAGAATTTTCTTCTCACAAATAAAAAAGGCTGAAAAGCTCTAAAAATGCAAACCACACTTTTTCATTTGTAACCTCAGTGGCAAAGTCACAACTAATAACAGATTAGCTTGGGGTGCACCTTTTAGAAATCAATACCTCCAACGACATTGTATTATACTATTTCATTATTTTTATTAACTAATTATCAAATTTTTCTTTATTAAGCATGATAAGTCTAAATTTTATTTCATGACAAATTTAAAATAAATATTAAAGTCAAAATAAACTATTATCAATAAATATATGATATAATCCAAAATATGTTATTTAATATTATTTAAATTCAACACATATCTAAAATAAATTCTTATAGATTAATATCCACTATATAAACTAGTACAAATTTTTATAATAATATAAAATTTCCTAATCACAAAAGTATTGTAAATTTTATTCCTCTTATATTCAACACATATTTTATATAGAAATAGTTACTATTCTCATTAACAATAACAATAAAAATAAGCTCAAAATCAAACACAAAAAATATAATTATTTATAAATAAATCTCAATTCACATATAAGTTATAGAAAGAGAGATATTCCACATAATACTTCTTATATCAAAGTCACACACAAAATATGTTTTTCTTATCTAAAAATTATAAACTTTTTTAATAATAAAATTTTCATACTTATAATATTTCAATTTCCATAATTTCATATATAATAATAAAATATTAATGAGTAAGACCTATATAACAAACTAACACCACCTTTAATCTAAAATCTTAAAACAATTAAAATATAAGTCTGTTGTTCAACTTTCTTATTTTTATTTAATATGAAACTTGATATATCAAAATTAATATATATTGCTTCTATTAAAAAAAAATCTTCATCACAAAATCAAAACGGCTATCTGAAAAAAATCTAAAAATATCGTTATCAACTTCAATGATCAAATATTTATACATATTAAAATTAAATTTCATTTATTAATTTACCCAACATCATTATAATTTATATTGTAATGTTATGAGTAATGTTTTTTTAAGACAGTAAAAATCTCAATTCAAAAAAGTTATCCTTTATATTTTAAATTAACCTTTCAATGCAAAACTATTCTATGTTGTCAAACTATGTTTTCTCCTCAGTAAAAAAAATAAACGTTAAACATCATATATTCTCAAAATACTTTTATCCTTTCAAGGATTTTCAATTCTTTTTCTCTAATTATAACAAAAATTTTAAAACATTATGATAAAAATTACAGAACAAAATAATAAATTGCATAAACAACTCTCCTTAACTTTATTTTTGGTATTGAAACTTTCTGACAGATGTTTCAGATGTTTTAGGCAAGCGTGGTGAGTCCCGTGTGTCCCATTTAAGTGTATAAACGACGGTATAAGTGAAGATCATTTGTAATTAAGGTACTCGTATTTGAAAATGCTTCTGCTTGAAGGGGAGTGTACCAGTGTAGAAGGAACTCTCACTTGAAGGGAAGATTTGTTAGATATCCAAGTGTGAGTCTAAGTCTCACATTGAGTAGGAATAAGAAATTTGAGCAACATATAAGAAAGAAGACCCACAAACCCAATGTCTTAAGTTTTTGGATTGAAAGTAGTGTCATTCCCTTGTAGTGGGTTTGACTCAATTTTCTTCTTGTGAGATCTCTTTAGTTTTATCCCTTCGGATTACCCAACACAAACCTACATTTCTTGCAACTTTTTTTTTTCTCAAGACCTACTCTTTTCTCTATTTTCTTTCCGCCTCTTCTTTAAATTCTTAAAACTTTTGTTTAACTCATAGAATTGTGATATGCATATGTTTTTTTTTTTCAAGACCTACTCTTTTCTCTATTTTCTTTCCACCTCTTTTTTAAATTCTTAAAACTTTTGTTTAACTCATAGAATTGTGATATGCATATGTTTAACCCGCTTTTATGAAGGTGATTACAGTTTCACCTTACATGTATTCTTACTAATGTAGACTTTTCACCACCAAAACAAAGTTTTATATTAATAGTACAATAAATATGCTTCAAATTCTTATCACAACATTTCAATGTTCTTTAGATAAATTTGACAAAAATATAAATTGATGTATTTAATATCCGTTATAGATGCAAAAGGAACCTCTTGCACACCTAATCGCCCAATTTCATTATTTACATTTTTTTAGTACTCAACTTAAAATGAATGATTAGAAGTGTATTTACCGTATTAACATTTTTTATTTGGAATCTCTACAATAATATTTTAATATAATGTTATTGTGAAAGTCGATATTTATTTCTCTTTTTATCTGTTTAGTGATTTCAATATCTTTCAAAATAAACGACTTATCCAATTGTTTCTTCAATCTGTTAGTCTCGAAAATGTATTTTTTAACTATAAGCATTTCCATCAACATACCATACCAACATAATATATATGTAAAAACTTCATTAACAAATAAAAGTGGTCTTATTAAATTCTTTCTGACACTTAACAAACCTAATTTTCTTGTACTATTATCTTAGAAGTTACTTTAAACTATATTAGACTATTATCAACTTACACACAATCTTTTATGCCTTAAAAAAAATCAAGTTGTTTCATACAGATCTTTGTAAACTTACAAACTATCTGTCAACCAAATCTTTGTAAAATTTAGACTATTTATTATTGGATTTCAATTTTTTTTAATGTTATCAGTTGTAATAACATATTTTGTTATTTAGGTGGTAAGTTTGTTATCACATCCTACTGGAAAAATCTTCAACAAAAATTCAATCCAAATAAATTATTCATAAGATAACCCTAAGGGAAAGCCTGAAAATTAGATGTTGCAGGACCTATATTGTAGGCATTTCTGCTGATATGATAATGATCTCGCTCTCGCAAATGAATGAAGTCACAATAATAGTAACCAACATCATCCATCGTCATTCAATTTGATAATGGAACAGTAGTAACTACAAATACACGAAAATGGAAATGGAATAATGGTGGTGGTTGCGAAATGATGAAAACCAACACTGAATAGCTTGAGCAGAACCAACAACATTCAATTAATTTGTCCAATGCTAGCTAGCTAGCAAAATCACACAGCCCGTCACAGAAACACACTCACTTTATTTTCCATATAAACCCCATTCATGCACACTTCATGTCTATTGTAACCTCTCAAAAAATCTAACACCCTCATGAAATTTTTCACGAATCAAAAGACTAATTTATCAAAATATTAAGATTTACTTAAAAAGATAACTTCTTGTAACATTTTTTTTTCCATTTACCCAAATAAAGAATTGAACTTCTGATTACATGTTCATGTATGTATCTACCTACTATGTGACAAGAGTGTTGGTTAGCAGTGATGAAATGATAGATACAAATTGAGGCTTCCCTAGTGTTTGTGTGAGTTTGTGCAGTGCAGGCAATTGAGTGACACATATTAGTGATCGAATAAAGAGTGGTCTTGGAACCATGATTTTCCCCACCCCATTCTGCAGCTGTAAGCAAGAGAAGAGAAGAGAGCATGATAAGCAGTCAAAGTTGCTGACCATCTTGGGCTTGCTGATGTTTCAGAGTCAAAGGTTTTACCTAGTCTTCCCATCACTGTTACCTAAGCTCACCAAGACCCTCCTCAAACTCTCAACCAAAATAAAATACTACCAAAATTCTGGTGCATTTATTTATTTATTAGTGTGTTGTGTAATTAATAATATCATATGGGACATACTAGTACAAAACCACATCTCATCTAACAGTATTAGTGGTATATTCTATTGTGAGTGGGTGGCAACTTAGGATAGACCAGGAGCGTCTTCTTCTTCCCTCTGCCTTCCTTTTATAAAATCTTTGACACTACCACAGACTGGAAGTGGTCCAGCCTTTCACACGTGAAGACGCTCCTCCCCTGCTATTTTATTCACGTGTGCTATCATACTTTCATCAATTCTTTTCTTACCCTCTAATTGTGGCCCCTCCTTATCATTTTTCCCCTCCAAACTAAGGACTTACAACACCTTCTCTAGACATTACAGGGTTTCAAATTAAGTGTTACTATATGCATCAAATTCTAACCTTTACTTGTGATCCTAGTTAAAATATGTGACACTTTCAAGAAAAATGTTTCACTAAATGCTTTCAATTAGGATGGCCAAAAGGGGGGTTGAAATGAAACTTAAAATGTTGCAAGCCTTGGTTAAGTAATTATTAAATGGATTAGAATGGTTCCATGTGCCTGCAGTATAAGCTAATTGAGGAGGAACATGCTTGCATTCTGATGATGACAATGCAATATTTATTTTGGTGAGACCAGCAGTATGATCTTATCTGGCAGTCAAAGACTGTAAAAGACGGCATTTCATCAGTTTTAATGGCATCCCAGATTTTGGATCCTGTGTCCTTTAATTTAATTTGATTTGATTCTACCATTAAGTAGTTAGTTATCTAACCTGCCATGTTTATTAAGAAATATAATAGGGCCATATCATGTAGCCTCATTTTGATAAAAAGATTCACTGTTTTCTTCTGCTCGTCCCTATTGGAGCTTAATAAATTCTCAAATTGGCAGGGTTTTCTGATTATTCCATTAAGAAAATGCTTCACCTGACTCTTTAGGAACTAAACAGCGAAGACTTTATGGAGAGTAAAGTCCACGTAGTTTTTCCATTTTTCTCTCCATCTTTAAAGAAATTTAGTTACGCAGAGAACACAAATAATAGTCTTCATGCTATAGCAGCGAGGAACTAGGCAACTATTCATATTTTACACTGATTATGAGATTTACTTTAAAGTTCAAACATTGCAATTCCACTAGTATTAACAAGAAGTTGTTCTTTTTTGGCACAAGCATATTTGTTTGTTCATATTTGTTGTGTATGTGCCTATATGGGGGGAGCAAACTTATAATTGTACAGTCTCTTTACCAATAAGATGTGGATTCGGTGGCTCATACTTGATGCTGAATAGTGATGCTTAAACGTGGACATTAGGGACTAATTTAGTATCTGAAACCAAAAAAGCGAGACAAGGAAGGCCAAGAGATGAGACCATTGATAATAATGTACGGTGGAGCTTGGGAGACAGGTAAGGTCATAGAGCTCATGGTTTAGGGTTTATGATAAGACTTCCAAACTCAACCTACTTAAAAAAGTAAGAATAAAGGTTTTTCAGCTCTTGATTTAACTTGAACATATTATGATTTTCATTTACTAAAGTTTAGTCATAAATAAAGACACTATTCATGACAGATTTCGAAGATACGCTCACTTTATAATAGCTTTTCTCATAAATTATATTTCACTCCATATGGATATTCTTCTATTTTAGTAGGTGGGTAGGATTGAGGTTTATAGACGGTTCCTTATTGAAGGCAAACATAGACTATCAGAATTAATAGTAAATGCAATGCATAATTGGCGAAACACAGGTACTTTACCTCATTAAATTCAGAACAAAATTTGAGTTCAGAATTGGTATTAGCAAAATAAAAACCAAAGGGTGGAGGCAGATACAAGGTGGAGGATGATGAACAATAAGACCAAATGAAAGCCTTTACCATCACATGGGACAAAAGTGACCATCCTACAACTGTCCTGAATTGTAGGGAAAACCAAAAGTGGGGTAGCATGTACCTTAGCAGTACCCCATAGACTCTTAATATTGGGAAGTCTGGAATCTCCCAACATTTGGAGAGACTTTGGGATGGCCTAGTCCTAAGCCACCACACCACACACACTCTTTAGTACTACACTCATGCTAGTGTAAGGGTATTGAGTGTATATACGTACACATACCCATTGTACAAAGATAGCTAAACTCAAAACCCCTAACCGCTAATTAACGTCCCTATATATCTCATCTCCTTTTTTTGGCGGCACCAAAACCGCTTCTTCCCACTTTCTCCCATCCACACTCTCCACTCAACCAAATCTCTCTCCAGATTTCCAACTATTTAGCGGTTACATTCCAAAGCAAATTAGGTTGAGACATTGTAATGGGGAGTTCTGCCACTTTTTCCTTGTCTAGCCTCATGTGTGAAGAAGGCCAAGCTTGCTTCTTTGAAGACCTAGATGAGAACCCTGACACTATTATTGACTCCCTTGATACCCAATGTTTCGTTTTGGAGGATGAAGAGGAATACATTGAGTATTTGTTCAGACAAGAAACCGGATTCGGATCCCAAAATCAACCATTTTTGGCCTCCGATGATCGATCCAACAGAAACTGGTTGAGGAGTGCCCGTGTGGATGCCATTGACTGGATTTTCAATGTTTGTTTTCGATTACTTATCATCATCATAACTCATGCTTTCTTTGCTTTTGTTTGTTCTTCTGCTGAAACCTGAAACTTTTTTTTTTTTTTTGTTGTTGTTGATTGATTAATCAGTCACGAGCAAAATTTGGGTTCAGAGTTGAGACGGCCTATATATCAGTGACTTACTTCGATCGGTTCCTTTCAAAGCGATCCATTGATGTATGCTCTAACCTCTCTTTCAGATTCTGTTCATTTTAACTTTCCTTTTCTGTTTTACTTAATTTCTGGAATGATGCAGGAATCAAAACCTTGGGCTATTCAGTTGCTATCTGTAGCATGTTTATCGCTGGCAGCAAAGATAGAAGAGCAGAATGTGCCGGTTCTATCTGATTATCCAATGGAAGAGTATCGCTTTGAGAACAAAGTAATTAAGAACATGGAACTCATGATTCTGAGTACCTTGGAATGGAAAATGGGATCAGCAACTCCTTTTGCCTATTTGCATTACTTTGTCGGCAAGTTCTGCCCTGGATCCAGACCACAGACAATAATCAGAAAAGCCGTTGAACATATTGTGGCCATGGTCAAAGGTGATTTTAAATAATGCAATTCCCTTATGAAAAAGTACTATTATTTATGATCAAAATTTATATCTAAAGATGAGTCTTTTTGTGTAGATGTTAATCTGATGGATCAACGACCATCTATAATTGCCGCGGCTGCCGTATTGGCAGCTTTTGATGCTACATTGACAAAAAAAGCAATGGATCTTCGAATAAGTGTAATCTCATCGTGGGGAAATCTAGAAAGTGTGGGTTTATTATTTAGTTGCATTCGCGAATGTTACTTAATTGTTCTTTAACTCTTGTTATTTGGATAGAGAATAGACATAAATTAAATGGAACATAACATGAGATGACACGAGTTTGATGATGTTTCATGTTTGTATGCAACAGGGAGATGTGTTTTTCTGTTACAACCTAATACAGGAAAAGAGGAAAACCAAAGTTAAGACTCCTTGCTCGAATTTAATGTCTACCCAATCGAACTCCACGTGTGTTCTTGAGAACCCATCTGACACTTGTTCAGGAGCTAAGAGAAAACTTAGTTTTCAGGACAGTGAAAATTGTGCAGCACAGAAGCTACATCGGCCTTAGATTGCTGCATCTCGCAGAGTTTGTGATCTTAATCAACACAGGGAAATTGATTGGTGGTTACTAATTAGATTATTATAGGATAATATTTTTTTTCCACTGAAATTTATTCTTGTTAGTGATAGGTCTAATGAGTGTCATCCACCATTTTTGTGGAATGATTTGAATTGATGATTGGGGTTTTTATTTCCCGGTACCCAACAAAAAGTCTCAGCTTGTGACAACAAAGAAGATAGAGAAAAAAAGGAAAAGTAAATAAATAAATAAAAAGTTGTTAGCTTTAGCCTACAGTAAGTTTGAAGAAGCTGTCTGAAAATCCACAAGCCATTAAGGAGAAGTGAGAAGTGAGAAGTGAGAAGTGAAAGGCAGAAAGCTACTTGTCCATAGTGAGTTTGGGCAGTGTTTGCTTTCTTGATCTGCTCCTATTACATTTGTACTTTTTTTTTCAAGTGCATTTTTTTCCTTTTCCCTTTTTTTGTGAGGGAATAATGTTTTTGATTAATGTATAAGATGATGGGAATAGGTAGCAACCCTAGTAGTCCTACTACCAGGCTTTGATAGAGTGGTTGCTTGGGATGCTTTAGAAAGGGTGAAAGCCGTGGAGAATGGGGAATTGGTTTTGTTTGATTTGATGTATCTGTGTACCATTTGGGTGTGGCCATTTATAAAGCTTGTAAAAGTTGAACGTGATTATGTGTTTGCTTGGGACGGGGGAGCCTCCTTTTCAGAAGAACTGGGAAACTTTCCTTTAACCGTTACACCTTCTACTATCATTTTTCATTCATATTACACTTACACCTCTATAAACAAATGTGATGGTTAAATTAATAGCAGATAATAATGTGTTCCATTCAATAATTTTACACTTCTCAACCAAAGGACACCTTCCTCATATGCACTTTTTTCTTCTTCTGGTACAAGCTTATTTACCATTTTAGTTGTGTTTAATAGCTCAGAATTAGTTTGATTAAAATAAATGCCATCAGCGAGAGCATGCATTGAATAGCTTTTGGTTAAAAAGGAGTTATTAAATAATGTATGTTCTAACAAAAATGCTTTTGTCATTTTTTACTTGACAAAATCACATTTATCATATTTGAATGACAAAGGAACACTGGTACAAAATCAACTCAAAAGCCCATTGGAGAGAAAGACCAAATTCAACACTTTAACCTCAAAATGAATATTCATATGTATTACGTGGAAAAAACGTTGTTTGTCTTGTTGAGTGCAGGTATCTTCGTTCTTCAATTTTTCATTTCTGCAATGCTTAACATCATGGTGAAATAAGTTTTCGCTTATGGGATAATTAAATGGAGATGGTAAATTGACTCCGCCTGACTAATTTGATTAAATGTTTTGGTGTTTGTCATCATATTCACTTTTTTTTAAGTCTTAAATCTATACAAATTCTATAAAAAGAAATTTAGTGATACTAAACAAAACAGGCTGTTGTTCGAACAAAAAGATTATATTAAATTGGTCTAATTTTATTATATCCAATTCAATCTGATAGATTGTTTGGACAAACTCATGGAAATAAACCTATATTTTGTCATATATACTGTAAATGTACCAATTATTATCTTAATATATATTTTACATGTTTTTTTTTTCTTTTCACACGAGTGCGAGGATGGTGATTGGGCTTTGAATTTTTAGAAAGGCCCAATAAAGACGAGAATTTGAAAAAGAACGTTTTCCCTCTTGTATGAATTTGAAAATGGAAGTTGGAGAGGGTGCGTGATGTTACAGTGGAGAAAGCGTGATGGAGAAGAGGCTTCGTCATTCTCTGCAATCCTCAGCGGAAGAGTTCATATCCTTAGCCACCAAGCAAAGCCTCAAATCTTCAAAATCCATATTCAAAACCCTAATCCATTCCATTAAACCCTCCTCTCCTCTTTGCACCTCTCTCCCTTCCACCCTCTCCGATTCCATCTCCGCCTCCGTTCAATCCTTCCAGAACCTTCCAGGGCCCAACTCCTCGCAAAACCCTCCCTCCCCTCACAGTCCACCCGCCAAGCGCCTCCGAAACTCCTCCCGATGCTCCGAACCTGAACCCGTCGACCAGAAACATGCACTTCTCGAGCGCCTCGAAATTCTCGCCCACATTGCTCTGCTGTGTGTTACGCACCCAAGGAAACCGTTCCTGCTCTCTGATCTGCTTCCCGGCGTTCAGGCGCTGCACGATAATTTGATCGTTTTCGAGTCGGAATCGGCTCTGTCGGCGGTGATTGAGGGTTTGTGCGAGGAATGGTGGAAGGAGAATTTGGCGGGAAGGGAGTCGCTGATTTCGCAGAGTCTCCCTTTCCTGCTGTCGCGGTCGCTCACGCTCAACAAGAAGATGGACGTGCACAAGGTCTGCGTGCTCCGCGAGGCGTTCACTCTGTTCGATTTCGACGACGAGAGCATCCATGATTTGAAGCTGTTGCTGATACGGTGTATGATTTCGCCCTTGTATTTGAAAGCGGAGGATGGGAGGAGATTTCTTGCATTTGTCTTTGGGCTGAGCCATCAGCTTGGGAAGGAACTTTTGGCGATGATTCGGTCCCAAATTCCGTTCGGGAGAAAGTCGATGCTGGAGGCTTATGGGGACATTCTGTTTCGGGCGTGGAGAGCTGCGCAAGGGGATTCGAGAAGTGAGATAGAGAATGGGTTCTTGCAGGATTTAATTGAGGCTGCCATACATGCTGCGTCTGGACCTTTTGCTTCGTATATTAGGAGGGTCTTGGGAGCTTTTATTAACCAGAGGACCACCGATGGGGTTGAGAAAATGCTTTTTCGTCTGGCTGAGCCTATCGTCTTTAGGTCTCTGCAGGTAAATGGAGATAGAGTTAATAATCTCCCCCTCCCCCTGGTTTAATTTTTTTGTTGTATGTTGAATTTGAATGGTTTTTTTGCGGATACACTATTTTGATCATTAGGTTGCTAATATCAGTAGCGAAAGGGAAATTGTTAGGGAGGAACTGATAGAATCCTTAAAAAGTTCAGAATGTGATTTTTTGTAATGGTGTTATATGAGTTCTCTTGTAGAAGGTAGTTTTCACATCCTAGTATAGTTCTGGTCGTAGGCGAATGGAAGGGATTTAGTTTAATAGAAATTCCTTCCTCAAATATTGAAGGATTTGGAGTTGGGGAGAAATGCTGAATGTTTGTGAATTATGTTAAACTAAATTATCCTTAGTTTGAATATTTTTAAGTTTAATGATTGTATTTGTCTATTGAAAGAGTATACCAGTAACTTATTTTATTTTCACAATTCTCTCTTTGTTAACCAAACAAAGGGGTTCTTCCTTAAAGTTCTTTTCCTTTGTTCCCCTCATTTGAACCAAACCAATTCTATAGCTGTTATACCAATTTATAATTTCATGCTGCTCATATAAATTAAAGGGATCCTCTTAAAATTGGGTTTCTCGAAATCCTTTTTGTTGGAGTTGCAATAAATCTTAATTATTAAAAATGATATTGCTGATATATACATCATCTACGTTACTCTGTCTTTTTTTGTCTCTGCGTTCCCAGTTTTACTTAGCCTTCTCTTTAATAGGTTTCAAACTCAAATGTACGTCAAAATGCTTTGCATCTACTTCTGGACATGTTTCCCCTCGAAGATCCCGATTCCACAAAAGAAGAGAAAGATACATTGCTTGATAAGCAGTTTTTTCTGTTAGAAAGGCTACTTATGGATGATTGTCCAGAAGTGAGAACAATTGCTGTTGAAGGTTCTTGTCGCATTCTTCATCTGTTTTGGGAAGTTATTCCTTCACCAATCATAACAAAGATATTAACAAAAATATTTGTTGATATGTCTCGTGACGTATGCACTGAGGTTAGGCTTTCTACGTTAAATGGAATCATTTATTTGCTTGGAAATCCCCACTCTCACGAAATCCTTAAGGTGCTCCTGCCAAGACTGCAGCACCTAATGCTGGACAAGGCCCTGACAGTACGAGTTGCTGCAGTGGATCTCTTAGTCCATCTTAAGGATGTTAGAAATTTTCAGTTCAACAAGGTACACGAGTTAAATTAGAATTGTTTAATAAAGTTCTATGTCTAATGTAATTCTTAGTAGTATATGTTCTTCTATTTGTTATATAGGTGATGGAGCTGGATGTGCTATTGTCTGCACTTGCTACTGATCAGCCTCCTGTTGCTCAGAAGATAACAAAATTACTTATACCTTCTTACTTTCCCTCAAAAGTACCTGTTGAGGAAGCATGTAATCGCTGCATTGCACTTGTAAAAAGGGCTCCAATGGCTGGCGCAAGATTTTGCCAGTTTGCCATCTTGGAAGGAGCATCTAAATCTCATCTTATGGAACTGGTTAAAGTATTCCTGAGTTTGATTTTGTCACCAAATCAGCTAGATGCAAATCAGATTGAGGGTTTACTTGCTGCTACTTGCTATGTTTGTGATGACTTAGCTAGTGAACCATGCTATGTAAGTGCTCTCAAAGAGTTACTTGATGGAGAGAAAATGAGAGGTTTACTATCTCTGGTTTCTAAAAGTGAAATCCGTTCTTCTTTATTCAACTTTGCGTCCACTGTGTGTCCAGATGATGTTGCTGGACTTATTGAAGAATGCATGGGTGTTGTCACAAACTGCAGTGGTTTAACTGAGGATGTTGGTCGACAAACTGAAATCAGGTCTGCACATAAGCTATTGCTTTCACTGGGTGGTTTTGATGACTTGATTGAAGCCTTAACCGCCTTCTTGCATAAGGCTGCCTATCGTTGCCACATTAAATTTGGTGCAGACATGCCGTCTCAAAGTGTTTCATTTGCAAAAAGAAAGAAATCTAATTCCTCTGGACAATTTTCAATTAAATTGAAGTTAATTAACAGAAAGCAATCTTTTAAGGACGATTATTCAGTAGCTGTTGGAGTGGCATGGCAAGTTCGAGATTTGCTTCTGCGTGAAGATACCAGAAAGGCTATTATGAAATCTCAGTGTTTAGAGATGTTGTTTGTTTCTCTTAAGGTGATTTCTGAAGTCAGCGTTGTGCATTGTGGGCACTGTAAAAATATGGACATGTCTCCTGTTTTGGCATATATGGCCCTTGCTCTGCAAATGACTGTTGATAATGTTGGCAGAACTAGTATACAAAACGGTGATTCAAGAAGGAAGAAAACTAAGAATGATTCTTCTAAATTTCTGTCGGAGGCAAGTACAATTTTGCACTTTCTTTTTAAATATTTGCCTGATTATAATTATCTACCTGACTTTTTTTGCATTTCTGATTTTCTCAGATTTTAATCTGTTCGTAGAATGATTTTGTACATTTTCATTGCCTTGCACATGCCAATGATTTTCGTTAATTTATTGAGTTGTAATTGTTTGAAAATGCTATCCTCTCATTTCTCTTGTTTCTTTTAATTTTAAAATATATATTATGAACTTTGATCAAATGCAGAATACCACGGCCAGCACCAAAGTAATCTTTCAGGGAAGTTTAGAAATACATTAGCTTAGTGAATTGAAGTGTCCACCGATAAAGTTTGAGCATTATGGAAACTGCAATTTCATGTTGACTTATTGACTAATATAAGTTTGCCATGGAATTTGGTTTACCTACATCTTCTTTCGCCAGTTTTATTGGGTGATTTTTCATTTCATTATTTCCTAAAACAAAAAAATGTAATTGCGTGGAAAACTGGTGAATTTATTTTATCCCTTGAAATTTTCAGGTTTCCAGTAGATGATTATGGTATAATATTTATACTCGATGAAGTAATTCATTTTATTTTAAGACCTTCTACCATGTTCTTGGACTTATATCTGTTATTTACTTAATCAGAGCATTTGGTTACCAAGTTATTGGTTAAACTAATCATTGGTTTAATGAACTAAAAAATTCCCAAACATGTATAACCAAACCAACAAAGTTCTTACATTAAAAAAGTTATTTAAGATCATACTTTTTTATTCAAATTGGTTTAACTGAGTCACCAGTTATCGATTCCATAACATTTTTTTTATCAAAAACCAGCTCAAACCATTTATACATCTGCCTCTAGGCCAGAACAGTTTGACTGGCTGGTCTGAGACAGCTCTTATAACACTCACATTCCTTTTGTTGATGAATTGATATTTCAATCATGGGTTGCCTGATTTGATTCCCTCTATTTTCTGAAAAAAAGCAGAATATCTTGGAGCTGACAATAGAGCATGTGCTCAACTGTTTGGAAAAACTATTTGGAGAAGGTGACATCATGAAAAATCACGATGCAGATTCATGTAAGCTGCAGCCTACCAATAGAACAGATCAAAATTCCACAAAAAGGCGTAGGCTATCTCCTACAGATGCATGTGGCCCAAGTAAACGTGGTGAGTAAATACATATATGGCACTGTGTTTTTGGTCTGCTAATGGATTAGGTGCTTTTACCAAATGTAATTAACTCAAGCACACTGCACAGAAGGAAAAAAATGCAGCTCAAGCACGATAACTGAAGTACTTCAATTGATTTCAATCCTTAAGTCAATCTTTGGATTCAAATAAATTTATTTGGTCTATGTTGAACAGTATATAGGTTAATTGGGTCTGGGGATTATCATTGACAGATTTCTTATACTTTAGTTCTAATCACTCTTTTCATGTTTCTCGTCTTTTAATCTTCATATTTAATAAGCACCATTAGGCATTCCTATCATAAAGAGAATATCGCACTTTAAACCCTTGATACTTTTGGTAACAAAATTCATGATTCTAGACAGTGGTTTCAGAAGGAGCAAAATATGCCATTTATTATTCTGAACTGTGAGGATTTAAATATCATATCTTCAAAAAAGATGGATGTTATTTAATTTGTAGAGGCTCACGTTGCATTTAAAATTACGAGTCTGTTGAGAAGACTTCTGCTCTTTTCGTATTAAGAACAAAGTGTTTGATTTCTATTTTCAAATTCTGTTTTTTTGCTTTTAAAATCATATGAATATCCCTGTAAAATCAGCTCAATCATGACTGTATCCGGTTCCACCCGGCACAGCTATCAAGCTTACACCAAATGACCCACACCTTTGTACTAGGATCACAGCAGAAGAAGAGGATGTGAACACACTTAAGCTGTTTGTGTTTTTTGGCTTTTAAAACACTTATTTTGGAAGCAATCTTCGATTTTGAATGAAATATTTTTCCTAATTACCGTTGAATTATTATAGAAAAATAGTAGTTGAACCCAAAAAAGAAGGAAATCAAGTACACCCTAAATATTTGCTTTATGTACATTTTATGATTATGATGTTCAATGTTCATCATTTGCCTAGCTTGGACTAGACGAACTTGTGTTTGTATTGTAGTGGTGTTTGTGTTTTGGCCCATTGTTGATAACTAATTTATCAGAACTTTTGACAAGTTATATTTGTGTGTGCTGATACGATCTATGTTATGTCCTTGTATATACCTTTTATCCGTGACTAATTATCTGCAAACATATGCGTAGCATCCACAAATGATGAAGCCCAACAAGTATTTTGTATGGTAAAGATGCTCACTGCTGTTCTCAAGTTCATGGCTGATGTCACTGCTATGTGTTTTGCTCCTCACAAGCATGGATTATTCTTAAATTACACATCAAAATGTGTGCAACATATCATATCTTCATTTGACAAGCTACATCGTAAGCAAATTCAATTTAAGGAAGAGGATAAAAGAAATATTGCTGTTTGCCTGAAAAGCTCTTTCACCTATGCAGCAAAAATACTTAATGTGATACTTGCAGAGTCTAGTGGATCCTCAATAACTTTACCAGGAGCTTTTGTTCTTGCAAATGACATGCTTGATTTAATCATTTCAATTGAATCATGTATGGGCTCTGGCTATGCATTGCGCCTTGTTGCAGCAGTAAAGACTTGGCTGCCTGATGTGCTTCTAGGGTTGGGATCGACAAGTTTTCAAAATAATACTGACTCGGATGAGGAACATTCATCTGTATCTGAACAAATGAAGTTGTATTTTCCAAAATGGCCCTTGATTGTAGCCAAGACTGAACTTTTTGAAGTAACTGAAGCTGAAGAAGATGATGAATGTTCTCGACCAGAAAAATTCGCTGCATTCAACAAGCTTCTTGCAACGCTGATTATATTTCTGAAAAAAAATCCCAGTGTAATGGATGTAGTTGGCAATATTTTCATGGTTTCTTCACTTGTTGGGCTAGAACAGAAGAACTTTGGGCTAGCATTAGGACTCTTGCGGTTTGTATGTCTTAAGCTGTTTAAACATGATGACCGGGATTGGGGTGACATTATGCTGTCATCTCTGCAAGAAATTTTTCCCAAGATAGACAGGGAAATTGCAGAAGAAATCGATGAAGATGAGCTGGAAAAACTAACCCGTGCAAAGGAGTTGATAGAGCCTCTGTGGATGTATCATCTGTACGAAACTGGAAGAGTCACCTTGGCTGATGACTAGAAAATTTGAGACTGATATATAAACGCCTGATGTACATACTTCTATACTTGGCAACATTAAAACGATAGTTTGCCAGTACATTGTTTTTTTTTCCTGAACTGTACAGAAATTTATCTAAACCCTCTAGTTTCCCGAAACAATTTTTTTTTTTGAATTATGCACAAATTTATCCGAACCCTCTAGCTAGTAGTAACTTAGAACTTATTTTTATAACACATGCTTTATCATTTAACTAAGGAGTGATGAGGATTGAGATTCTAGTTTGATATTACACTTTGCCATAACTGATACAACCCACAGCAAACAAAAAGAAAACAGTAACAAAAATAACACAGGCAAATGGAATAAAAGGTAATATTGTATTATTTTGCAAGCGTTCAACACAAATTGGAGAGCTACTAGCCAATTTGGTCCCAGAGCAGAGCTCCTATAGAGATTCTATAGATCTCTATCCAACAGAATCACAAAACTGCACACCTCCCCACTATTCTTTCCTCCCCCACTATATACCCCCTAACTAACTTATTCCAGCTCAGCATTTCCTTTCTTTCTCCACTGGCCTCTCCTGTAAACCTTTCACTCCTTGGGCTCCTGCTTCTCCTTTTGGGCTATCACATCCTTAAACCCAATAGCTTCTTGCGGCTGGGCCGTAACATTGCCCCCCTCTTCAGACAAAGGCTTGTCCTCAAGCCGAAATTCTGGAAATTGACTTCTAATCAGGGTCATATCCTCCCAAGTAGCTTGCTCTGCTGGTTGCCCTGTCCATTGAATCAGTACCTGCGTAGTTTTCATCCCTTGTTTCTCGGTAACACGCTCCCCCAACTTAGCTATTGGAAACAACTCTTCTGTACTAACATCCTCTAGTTCCACCGGCAATATCGCTTTGCAATCATAATCTCCAACAGCCTTCTTTAGCAAAGAAACGTGGAAAACTGGGTGTATCTTTGAAGATTCTGGCAAACACAACTTGTAAGCCACATATCCAATGCGCTGTAACACCTGGTAAGGACCGTAGTATCTCGCTGCAAGCTTTGGGTTGATCCTAGAAACCACCGAATGCTGACGATGTGGTCTAAGCTTCAGGAAAACCCAGTCTCCGACATCAAAGTTCCTCTCAGTACGCTTATTATCAGCCAGTAACTTCATACGCTCTTGAGCTCGAGCCAAGTGAGTGAGTCCGTAGCTGCTTCAAAGCTTCATCTCGCTCGGTAATCTCCCTTTTGACAGCTTCTACCCGAACTTCAGCAATTCCTCCACGGATCAAGGTAGGCGGTTTCCTTCCATAGACTATCTCAAAGGGAGTGGCTTGAGAGGCTTCATGGAAACTGGTGTTGAACCAGTATTCTGCCCAAGACAACCACCTAACCCACACCTTGGGTTGGTCAGCAATAAAGCACCTAAGATAAGTCTCCAGGCACCTGTTCACCACCTCCGTCTGCCCGTCAGATTGAGGATGGTATGTTGTGCTCATCTACAGCTTAGTACCTTGCAGCTTGAAAAATTCCTGCCAAAATTGGCTCATGAACAGGGGATCGCGATCGCTTACTAGGGAATTGGGGACTCCATGTAAACGAACAATCTCCTTAACAAACAATTCAGCCACTGACCTAGCCGTAAATGGATGTTTGAGCGGAACAAAATGGACATACTTTGACAGCCTATCGACCACCACCATTATAGTCTCAAAATCTTGCAACTTAGGCAGTCCCGTGATGAAATCTAAGGACAGGTCATCCCATATTCGCTCCGGGACAGGGAGAGGTTGCAGCAATCCCGCCGGGGACGAAGTGAGATATTTTTGTCGTTGACACACGTCGCAGCTCCGAACAAATCTCTGCACTGTTCCCTTCATTCCTTTCCAATACAAATTTTCAGCGAAGCGACGATACGTTTTATAAAACCCCGAATAACCACCTTGCGGGGACGCATGGAACTCCTGTAACAACTGAGGAATCCACCCAGAGGTTTCTGCAACTACTAAGCGATTGCCATAAAAGAGAGTATTTTGGCTGTAACTATAACCAGGGTGGGACGCTGGGTCTTCTTGCAGTTCTGCCACGATCTTCTTGAGTCTTGCATCTTCCCGTGTCTCTGCGGCTATGGCTTGCCAATCAGCCCAGAATGGAAAATAGACTAGTGTATTAATTTCACCATCATCGTCTCGCCTAGATAGAGAATCTGCTCTACGATTTTCCTTGCCCGGTTTATAAACTATGTCGAAGTTATAGCCCAGCAGTTTCGCCAGCCAGTCCTGCTGATTCCCATTTATCACTTTCTGCTGTAATAGTTGCTTTAAGCTTTTATGATCAGTTTGCACAACAAGGTGTCTACCCAATAGATAGGGTCTCCAATGCTGAACTGCTAACACCACTGCCATTAACTCCTTCTCATAAGTAGACTTCATCAGATTTTTTCCACTCAATGACTTGCTGAAGTATGCCACGGGCCGATTGTTTTGAACGAGGATGGCCCTAATTCCTGATCCCGATGCATCACACTCCAAGCGGAACTCCTCATCGAAACGGGGCAGAGCCAGAACTGGTGTGTGAGTTAGGCAAATTTTTAGAGTGTCAAATGCTCTATGTGCTTCCTCCGTCCACCTGAAATTGTCCTTCTTTGTCAACTCTGTCAGAGGCTGCGCTATTTTTCCATAACCCTTCACAAACTTTCGGTAATATCTGGTTAATCCCAGAAATCCCCTCACCCCTCTGATATTTGTGGGAACCGGCCAGCTAGTCACACTATCCACTTTGGAAGGATCCACCGCCACTCCTTGTGCTGAAATCACATGCTCCGACCGTCGGACGGGTGGCAGCCCACGTGGTTTCTGGAATACTTTTGCGAATCTTTCCAACAGTTTCCTCATCTCCTCTTGTTGAGCCTTTGATAATTGTTTCTCTACCAGGGTTTTCGTTTCCCCTGATGCATCCAACAACAATAGCCTCTGTTCTGGAAATGAGCTCTGACTGGTAGTCATCTCCCGCAAAGCCAATTTTCGTTTTCCCCCTGTCTTGATCCCTACCAACTCAATCGGTACTCCTTGGTGAACAAATTTCATTGTCTTCTTCTTCCAATCCACCGTCATTTCTCCGATCAACGAAAGCCACGACAATCCCAATACTCCATCGAACCCCGGGGGTAAATCAAAGAGGTACGCGTTCAAGACAAATTCTGCTCCGCCTAAAGTCACCCGAAGGTTACGACATAGGCCCTTAGTATCAGCCTGTCCTCCATCACCAAGGCGGATGCGGAGCTTCTCCGAAAGCTCGTATCCCCACGCCATTGCTTCCACCAACTCTCTCGATATAAAGTTGTGGGTCGCACCGCTGTCCACAGCCAACTCACGGGGTACCCATAAATCTTACCCTCGACCTTCATCGTTTTTGTGAGTGGAGAAGAATGTTCGGTGAACGAAAGGAGTCTAAGGATGGAGCACTCCCCGTCAACCATATCGAATTCACTGGGTTCCTCGTTGTTAGCGCCGTCACCGCCCTCGCACCCGTCATCGTCCAGCAGCATGACTCTAATTGCTTGATCTGGGCAGCGGTGTTGGGAGTTAAATGGGCCTCCGCACTTGAAACATAGGCCCTTATGTTTTCGGTCCAATAGCTCTTGGTACGACAGATGCTTCACCCCACGATCTCGTAGCCCAGTCCGCGTACTCCTGGAGGCGTCATTCGTACTGGCGGCACTCCCTGTAATAACACTGCTAGTCACCCCACCCCCTCTTACTTCCTTACTATTCGCACCCCCTGGCTCAATCCGTGACTAACCAAATTTGTAGGGTAGTTGGGCATTCGACTAGAGTTGGGCCCAGATCCCATTCGCGATTCCCATCGTCCCTGACCTCCAGACTGCTTCACTCTTCCTCCTATCTCCTTCTCCACCGCTCTGGTCACATTTATGAGTCGCCCCCTCGACAACGGTCCTATGGATTTCAAGCTCCGAATTCGACCTTTCAACTGGTCTTTCAACCCATAGATAAAGTAAGAGAAATACTGCTCATCGGGAAGTTTCGGAATCTGAGCTACGAGGAACTCAAATTCTTGAATGTACTGGTCGACATCCCCTTCCTGACGGAGCGCTTAGAGCTGCTCGTATGTACTTCCGTCGCCTACTCCACCGTACCTTTCCAACAGCGCCTCCTTGAATCGCTCCCACGTCTACTCCTCCTCCTCATTTGCCCACGCATTGAAGAAATGGATGGTACCTCCGTCCATACAGAGTTGAGACAATTTGACACGCACTGCATCACTCGTGTCCTGGACCTCAAAATACACCTCCGCTCGTGTTATCCACCCCGCTGGATCCTCCCCGTAAAACATCGGCAGCTCCACCTTCCTCATCGATTGTCGGAATTCGTTGAGTTCTTCGCCGCTCAAATCCGTGGTACCAACTCTCTTCTTTTTCTTCAGCTTCTTATTCACCGACGGTTCCTCCTCTTCCTCCGATGATGATCCTCTCCCCTTGGAAAACAGTGACACCAGCTTCGAGTGGTTCACTACATTCTCCCTTCGTATTTCTTCGTTTTGCAGGCGCATCGCCGTTAACGATGCTTTAATGGCAATCATCTCCTTCTCAATCTCTCCGACCCTATCCTCTATAGTTTCTCCCAACGCTGATTCCCTTTTTTTACTGCTTCTTGTGACCGGTGGCATTCATCCGGCAGGTCGGACCAAATTGATACAACCCACAGCAAACAAAAAGAAAACAGTAACAAAAATAACACAGACAAATGAAATAAAAGGTAATATTGTATTATTTCGCAAGCGTTCAACACAAATTGGAGAGCTACTAGCCAATTTGGTCCCAGAGCAGAGCTCCTATAGAGATTCTATAGATCTCTATCCAACAGAATCACAAAACTGCACACCTCCCCACTATCCTTTCCTCCCCCACTATATACCCCCTAACTAACTTATTCCAGCTCAGCATTTCCTTTCTTTCTCCACTGGCCTCTCCTGTAAACCTTCCTGTAAACCTTCCACTCCTTGGGCTCCTGCTTCTCCTTTTGGGCTATCACATCTTTAAACCCAATAGCTTCTTGCGGCTGGGCCGTAACAATAACTCAGTGAACACGACAAGATTATGGCTATGCTCGAGGAAATAGTGCATATAAATAAAAGGGAGAATTCAGGACCACAATTGTAGAAAAGAGAAACAAATGGGATTTGGAAATAACAATTGAAATAAACATAGGAATCCTAGTAAAGTTTATTTACAGCAACAAGCCATAAATCATTGTTCTGTCTAAGAAAATAAAAAAATGTATTAAACAAAATGGTTAATGGTAGTTTGTCATTTGCTCCGAGACTCCAGTGATCTACTTCGCTGCTCCATTTTTTATTCCAACCCAAAGTCAGCCTCAAGCGATACCAGACGAGTTAGAGGATGTACAGGAGTAATGGACCTTGAAGCAATGTAACAATAACTACTAAACAGCTAACGATAATCAATGGTTGCTTTTTGGGGAAGAGTTTGTCCATTCACGAGCTTCAAACAGGGATCTTCTTTAAGCGAGCAGCAATAGGCATGCCCAAAAATCCAACGAATAAGCAAAAGAACCACTGTGCCAGAGTGAGAGGTGTTGTGTTTGCGAAGGTTCCCAAGTACTCAACTATTACGATTTGGAAGAAAACAGTAGCACTGATAACACCCACGAAAACATAATTATCCAAAATGCCTTTGAAAACGTTTATTTTCTCCATTTCACGTGAATTTATCTCATTGAAAACCTGCAAAACCAAATCAGCCCACATCTGGTAAGACACTTCTATAACCATACATTTTGAATAACATTTTGGATTATAAATAATCCTAAGCAAATTGTCAACTTTGCAGTAAAGTTACCTGACAGAAAACAAATGAGTTGAAAATAAGCGTGTTTAAGACCAGGTCCGAGTTGGGGCCGTCAAGTAAAAAGATTGCTTTTCCTCTTGACTGAAGAAACCATATCACCATAAACTGATACAAGGATTGTCCTAAGATGTTCCTCCACATGACATTGCTGATGAAATTCCCCTTCCTTCCGACAGGTGCACGTTTCATTAAATCATCATTTGGAGGTTCAGTAGCAAGCGCAAGTGCTCCCAGTGTGTCCATTATCATGTTCACCCACAAAAGTTGAACAGCTGTGAGGGGCGCGGTTCCTGGAGAAGACAAAATGCGCGTAAGATCATAAGAAATAACAATAAGAAGAAAACGTAAAGTACTTTTGCAACCGGTCATGCAGGCTTGTGTGACAAAATTAAGCTACACTTTCTAACCTGTCAAGCAAGCTGATGTGAAGTTCACTATTAACGCAACCACATTAACGGTCAGCTGAAACTGTACGAACTTCTGAATATTTATGTAAACTGAACGTCCCCATTTGGCCACTGTTACTATCGTTGAGAAGTTATCATCCAGAATTATGACATCTGCACTTTCTTTTGCAACCTGCACCACACATATTATGAAATTAGCTTCTTCCAATAAAACATCAGTTGTAAAGTGACTAGAATGTAGTACTACAACAATAAAACATCAGTTGTTGGGTACAACGAGTGGTTCTCGAAGGTTAACACTCACCTCAGTTCCAGCAATGCCCATTGCAAGTCCAATATCAGCTTCATGAAGGGCTGGAGCATCGTTAGTTCCATCACCTGTTACAGCTACCACTTCTCCAAACGTGGTGCGCAAGTGTTTCACCAATGTATGTTTGTCTAAAGGTGAAGATCGAGCCATAACCTAAAAGGAATTACACACTATGTTAGTTAAAGTATCAACCGTATATAAATCATGTGTACGATTAAGTAGTGCTGAAGGAATCAAAATATAATGCTTATAGAATGTATGTGGCACCTGAATTTTGGGAATCAGTTCAAGCAACTCTTCCTCACTCTTCTCTCTAAACTCTGGTCCTTCAATTGCTATGCCGTCATCAGTTAAAATTCCACACTCCCTGGCTATAGCCTTTGCAGTGTTAATGTTGTCCCCAGTAACCATTCGTACTTTTATTCCAGCTGAACGACACACTGCCACAGATTCCTTAACACCGGGACGAACAGGATCTTTTATACCAACAACTCCGATACAAGTATATCCAGAAACAGGAATAGGGTCTTCAGGAGAGAACCCGTTTTCCAATTCCACGTAAGCAAGGCATAGTGTTCTAAGTGCCTCACTTGCAAACTGGTTTATTGTGGCCTGAAGATGGCTTTTTGATTCTTCATCAAGAGGTACAACCTCACCATTTGAGTTGAGAACTTTGTCACAAGCAGCCAGAATTATTTCAGAAGCACCTTTGCAGTGGGCTCTTAAGCCTCCATCAGGGAGCTCAACCACCACACTCATTTTCTTCTTAGTGGAATTGAATGGCTCAACTTTAACAAGATTACATGCTTGTCTCTCTCCTTGAAAATCTCCACCTAGAGACAAACCATACTCCAATATTGCAGCCTCAGTTGGAGTCCCTAAAATCTCACGTTTTCCGTTTTGGTTAACCACAACCTCTCCTCCTGTATTATTGAATATTGACTGCAGAAGCAGTTTCACCACAGATTCTGGGAGTTCAGAGCTCAAACTAGAGGCCTTGTTATTGCTCACTTCCTTGCTATTCATGCAAAAGCATGTTTTCACAACAGTCATGTGGTTCGTTGTTAGTGTCCCGGTCTTGTCACTACATATAGTTGTGGCTGATCCCATGGTCTCACAGGCTGCCAAATGTCTCACAAGGGCTTTGTCATTCATCATTTTCTTCATAGCAAATGCAAGGCTCAATGTCACAGCTAATGGCAGCCCCTCTGGAACAGCAACAACAACTATAGTAACTGCAACTGCAAAGAACTCCAACAGCTCCAACGCATCATCCCCATTCCAGCTAGACAAGCTTCCTTGTTGGATTTTTTGGCTTACAAGTCCTTGCACCAGAACTGCAAAAGTAACCACTGCAAAGAATAGACCTATCTTCCCGATGATGGTTGCAACACCATTCAACTTCACCTGTAGCGGGGTTTCATCATCTCCACCTTCACTGAGAGTAGCCATCAACTTACCCCATTGAGTCCTCATGCCAACACTGGTAATCAACATCTTGCATGATCCATCTTGGACCTTGGTTCCAGAAAGAAGAAATGGATTTTCAGAATTCACCATCACTGGCTCACTCTCGCCAGTTAAGCTTGACTCATCGATCAACACAGAAAATCCTGAGATAAATAGTCCATCTGCAGGGACTTGGTCACCAATGGCAAGATGCACAATGTCGCCAGGAAGTAATTCATATATTGACATCTTCTGTCTGTATCCATTTCTTGTGACCTGAATGGATATTTTCTTCTTCTCCTTGTCTAAATCCTTGAATTGCAGTGATTGGCGATAATCACTTGTTGCTGTCACAAAGACAACAAGTAAGATACTTGCAACAATTCCAAGACCATCATGAGCTCCCTTCGGCCATCCTTCAGTTGCAATGCCAACTAGCAGTGACACAATAGCACACACTCCAAGTATCATCAGAGTCATGTCTTGAAAGGCTTCCCAAACAAAAACCCAGAAACTTGTAGCTTCACTTTCAGTAAATTTGTTGATTCCATATATCTGCTGTCTCGTATTCAATGACTCGCTGTCACTGTTAAGCCCCTCAGTGGTTGATGTAGAAAGCTTCTCTGCAATGCCATTAACCCCACCATGGTGTCTGAACTTCTTTACGTCATGGCCTTCAACAATACACCCTAATTCATCGCCACAAATTTGAAAACCTGCAGCTTTAACTTCCTCTGGCACTTTGTAATCGCTTAGTTGGACGCCTGTGGATGTGATCACAAGTTAACATATTGCCTCTATAAAATCTATAAAAATAATTCTGAAGAAACTTACTTTGGACAAATTGAATAGCTGCTTTGGAAACCAAAACTGCAATCCTCAGCTTCTCCTGCAGCAAGAAGATAATAAGTCTTAGAGAAATAAAACATGGAGATGTCACATTCTTCGTCTTAAGGAGATAAAAGCATGATCATATGGTTTATAAATATTATCAAATCTAGAGAAAATTTTTAAAAAATGAATAAAAGAATGTACATTACAATAAAAAAATGAGGAATCATCAACAGTGCACCAGAAAACGAAAATAAGAACCTTAAATGTTTTTAAAACTTGTATAGAACAAGTGACTGTAGTCAAATGTTGGTCATAATAACCAGTTAGCTCCTGATGTTTCCATAAACATCTTGAGACGTTTATCAATTATGGCAATGTATTTTGTATGTTTAAAGTCAAATTGTCCATACCCTAACAACACTACCAATTATAAAACTCCAGAGTAGCTAATCATCCATGCATTTTCCATTGAAGTTTGCTCAACAACTGCCAATTAGATAAGCTCAATAAAACGTACAAATTCTTCAGTACATGCTTATTAAACAGCAATCTTGAAATTCGCTTTAACAGAATGAAGTCGGACAAACAGGGGGAGAAGGAAGATAATGTGAGCATCATAATGTATTGGGAATTTGGCTAAATTTCAGATTGCTGTTCTAATGCTCGTAACTCTTTTTATCAGTCATTTTTCACTCGAAAGGTACATTAGATTGACTAGAGGTTATTTGCATTCAGAAGAACAAAGAAAACCAATTGTAATTTTCCAGTAGTATGCGACTGTGAATGATAAATATAGCCAAAGAGTCCAACAAGTATCTCAAAATATAATGACAACAAGTTTATAAGAACAATTATATTACATAATCCATATATATTTATTTACCTATTTAGTCTCTGAAAAAAAAAAAAAACAT
>Ga0209700_101082_pt1 | contig 55037 bp, 28 predicted proteins | sample SiratroredBW_FD_187528 | JGI IMG/M metagenome (GOLD analysis project Ga0209700, IMG submission 187528) | Root nodule microbial communities of legume samples collected from California, USA - Siratro red BW (SPAdes) (version 2) | ecosystem: Host-associated > Plants > Roots > Nodule | place: USA...
AAAAAAAAAAAATTTAAAAAAAAAAAAAAAAAAAAAAAAAAAAAAAAAAAAAGTGTAGAAGTAAAGATTATACGCGCTAATGAATTAGTGGGAAGAGTGGTGACTAGATCCGTTATTTTTTGAAACGGTTGAACACAACAATTCTATGGTCGTTAATGTGATGGCAGTTCCTAATCCAAGGATTTGGAGTAAAAGAAGCCCCTCCATGGGTTTTGTTCATTTTATCAAAATTCAAACGATTACTACATATACAACCTTAAACCACACAGTTTTAATGGTAAATATTACTTTCTCTTTCTTTTTAAGGATTTTTATTTTAAAAGAAGTATTTTTTTTTTTATTTATGGTTTTCAAAAATGGAGATGATATTAACTTTTGTTTTGTCAATTGTACTTTCCATTTTCATCTAATATTTAATTACTTTACACTTATACATTTTTTAATGTATAAAATAAGTGTACTTATTTTATTAAGATCACTTCTTAGTTTTATATAATAATTATAAAAGATAGATGAAAGGAAATGAAAAGAAACTAAACAAATAATGTTAACTTTATCTCACTCTTTATACAATTAATTTATTAAAATTACACAATCAAGAAAAGCCTTAATAACTAGGACTTGAAAAAAAAATATATGATTTTCAATAAATATTAATCAATATCACAAAAAATGTTAAAAAATATTAAGGTGTTGTTAGTATGTGTTTTTTTTAATAATAATTCCTGAATATTATTAAAATAAACAAAGTATATATTTTCTCTCTACCTCTCTTTGTTTCTATTGTATCATATCTTTTATTAGAAATTTAATTAAGTTTTAAGTATCTTATAAAAAAAATTGATTTATTAAGTGTTAAAATATTTTTTATTTAAGTAGTTTAATATTGTGAGTAACGAGATGACTTGGTCATTACTTTATCTACAATTCTAACTTGTCGATTAACTCGTGTATTCTTTCTTTAATATTCTTCAACTCACTCTTATAAAAGAAATAAGCAAATTGATCGATGAACTGGAGATTATTAAAGGAGAAATGAGCAAATGATTTGATAAGATGGAGATTATTAAGGAGAAAGAAGCCAATTAATTGATAAGTTGAAGAAGAAAAAATATAAATAACAATTACAACATCTCAACAAAATTAAACAATAGAGTACTTAGTATAAAAAAAATATTTCAAACAATACTCAATAGAAGAAAAGCTTTTAATGACAATTAAATTGAGGATAGTCAAGTTTATTATTTACCTAAAATTTAATTATATGCTTTTATAATATCTATATTTTTTCTGATGGTAGATATTATTTAATATTTGAGGTGTTCTTTCATATTTTTTTTATTAGCAAATTACTAGTCTCTAGGAGCTGGACTCTAGCTAAATAGGAGATACCATTCAGAAGGATTGTCCATTCTTGAATTCGCATTGGACTATACACAAACTTGTAATTTATTGTTCAAGATGTCCTTTAATGTATTTTGAAGTATCACTCGTTGAACTTTGAGCATAAAGTAAGGCACATTTTACACATCTCATACCTGTTATAGATTTCAGAAATAATTTTTTTATTACCGAAAAGTGTTTTACGAATACCTCTTTGTTTATTTTATTGAAAAATATAATATATTTTAACCACTCGAGCAAATATATGACTAATTAACCAGTTTTTATTCGTTACTTTTTCGTGTAGGTTAGATTTTGGCATTGGGATGGTGAAAGCAGGGACGATATGTTTGGAATTTGAAGGAAATTGAGACTATTTTGGCATTTTGTTATTCTCATACTTAAGTTGTGGGCCATGAACATTCTCAATAAGTTGTTAATTGCGAATTATCGATCTCTCATCTTAAACAATGTTCTTAATGATTCAATGTATCCGAGAAATTATGTTTGTACAGTATTTATATTTTTTTATAAATATAAAGAAAAAGAGAGAAACAATGAGAAAGAGGGAAAAAAAACACAATAAAATACTTAATGTGTTTAAAAAACAGTAAAAAAATAATAGTTTAATAAATAAATCTAGATTAATTTTAGTGTATTTTCCCATTGATCTATCAGTACCTGAAGGAAATTTAAATAAGGGGAACAAATAATTGTTTTTAACATGTTGGTTGAGAAACGCAATAAGAAAATACTACTCGTATATATATACACTAAAGGATCTAAATTTGAAAATCCCAAATTACTAAAATCATTATTAAGAATATAATGATATTGTTATAAGTAACCTTTCAATATATCAGGCGGCTCATATGTTCCATTCATTACCTTTGTCAGCCTAATCTTTAAGTAAATATTTGATTTAGACTAAAAAAATATTTTTATTATTAATAATTTTTATATTTTTGAAATATTACGATAAAAAAGTAATATATAATAATTATTAAATTTTTAGTTTAAAATTTCAGTCATTATATTGTATAATTTATTTGATCTCATAATAAAATAAAATGTGTCGCCTATTTTATCTCTAAACACTTAAATTATCTCATTGATAGATTTTATTTATGATATTTTTGCAATAATTTTTATAACAAAATCAAATTTTACTAACATTAAAATTTGCTTAATAATTGATTATGAAAGTTAGAAAATGAGTTTGATCAATAATTCATACTATTTTACCTAAAAAAAATATTGGATTAAAAGAAGAAGGATTAAACCCTAAAGATAAGAGATTAAAGAGAAATTTAGAGCAAAACGGATCAAGCCAAGCGTCATAACCTAAGTCTGGCTTGAGCAAATCCAAAAGAAAAAGACTAGAAATGAGCCTATCACGGCAAAATTGTGCCTGACACCATTAAACTTGAGAGCTAGAGACATGAAATGCGTCCAGCGCCACACACGTTGCGCCTGACGCCAGATGGGTAAGACATAATGGATTAGTAACAAAATCGAACTGCGCTCAGAGCCACTAAGGTCAAGTCCAGTATGAGCGCCGCTGTTCACAATATATTTAATAAATGTTTTGCATTAAGGTTAGGCATCTTCAGCTGTCAAAGAGCGAAAATCACCTTTGGAGGCAGTTTTACGATTTTCTTGGAGTATTCTTATTATTCCATTGTTCTTATGAAATATTTAGTTTTCTTATAACTATGAGGAGCTAAAGCCATTATTTTTGGGAAAGATTTAATCTTTTTGAACTCTCGTGTAATCATTTTGGTTTTTAATATTTATGTTTTTCCTTTCAGTGTTAGTATTTTAATTTTAAGCTTAATGTTTGTTGTATTGATTCATGACTTGATCTTTGATTCTTGAGGTATTGGAAAATATCTTTTGTAATGAGAAACTGAAATGAAATGTTAAATGAAAGCTTGTATCTAGGAATAGAACATGATTCATTAGTTATCATTAAACCCTTGAAGCGATTGCAAGTTTTATTTATATAATTGATTAAGAAATTGATAATTGGTAGATAATATTGCGTCCATTCAACTAAGGAATTAGGATTTAGGTATATTTGTGTGTTAACATGGCTTATTGTTTGGAAAGAAAGTAAACGTTGTTAATTGAGAGTGAGGATTAGAGAAGTGTAATCCTAATAATTTCATATTATTCATCTTTAATCTTTTTTTTGCTCTCCAATTGTTGACAAAAGTACTAAAAAACATTTTATTTTTTTTATTTTCTACACAACAATCTAAACTACGAAATTGTTCTTGAGTTTTATTTTTTTATAATTGTAATTATTGTTGTGTATTGCAATGATCCCTTGAACGATATATTTATTACTTGCAGAGATTAAAAGGATTGCACGATTATTTAATACAAGAAGACAGAGAAATATAACTCAACAAGTTATTCCTTCATCTTCTTCTATTCCAATTATCACTCAAAATCTAGAAATTATTTCTATAGTATAGATGGTTGAAACAAATCAGGCTCAAAATCTGAATCAGAAGAGAACCATAGGGGACTTAATTGCATATGCGAGTCATAAAGACTTCACGAGCATTGTGAGGCCCACGATGAAAAAAAATATTAGTGAGATGAAATCTGCTTTGTTACAGTTAATTAGTTCTCATCAATTTTCCGGCACGGATCATGAAGACCCGCATACTCATTTGTACACTTTTTATGACTTTTATGGTTCAGTATCACGAAAGCAGATGTGGTGGTATTATTTTTTAGGTTGTTTCCATTCTAGCTAATTGCAAAGGCTAAGACATGGCTTCAATCACATCCTAACCAAAGTCTGACTAGTTTGAAGTGTATGGAGACCAAGTTTTTAGCTTGTTTCTTCTTGCCATCTAAGAATACTAAGGTGAAGGTGGACATAGCTACGTTTTTGCAAGGTACTAATGAACCATTATTTGAAGCCTGGGAGAGATTCAAGGCTTTGTTGACAAACCATCCAAGTGCGGACATTTTGTAATTGACTTCAACCACAAATGAAAATGATCTTAGATGTTTCATTTGGTAACTCGATATTATTTAAGACTGTAAAGGAAGCCATCACCATCATTGAGTCCATGGCTTCTACTGATTTGTGAAGCCAACAACCAAGCACACAGGCATAAAAGAGGGGAGTACTGGAGTTAAATTCACAACATGCTTTTTTGACTCAGCACAAACTTCTATCTCAGCATATTGAAGTTCTTAATCAATAGATGATGAAGTTACCTCAGTAGAAATAGGCCATGCATACTGCATCAGTCCCAAATCAACCAGTTTTACAATGTGACTTTTGTGGAGGAAACCATTCTAGTGGATACTTCCAAGTTCCTAGCAGTTCTCAAAATGCACGAGGTCGATTATATGGGGAACCAAGGATGTCATCAATTCTCCAACAACCATTTTCCTAATTCTTTCAATCAAAGGTGGATACTAAACAACACTAATTTTGGTGGAAAGCAGGATGGAGCATCAGGTTAGCAAATCCTACCAACAATAGTACCCTCTATTGTATGAGCAAGTTAACAAGTTAAAAGAGAGCTTGCAACAATTTATACAACTATCCATCCGAAACCATAGGAATATGAATGCATCTTTGTGGATCTAGAGGTTTAGGTGGGCCAATTAGCGAAGCACATGGCAGACCAACAAGGAGGGATCATTCTTTGCAAAGGTTAATCCTATGGAGCAATGTAAAGTTATCAACATAAGAACTAGGAAAGAGGTTGGTTGAGTAATGGAGAAAGAGATGTGGGAGGTGAGAGTGAGTTAATTCATAAAAGAAAATAAAAAAAGTGAATGGGGAGATTGTGATTGAGGAGGAAAATAAAGAAAAAAAAATAGAGAAAATGAGAAAAAAGAAAAAAACGAGAGAGGAGTCTAGAGCCTCATTGGTGAAGAAGCTTCCTTATCCTTATATGCTTTCAAAACAATTTGCTAGGTTTAGAGATATTTTTAAGTAATTGCATATCACCATACCTTTTGCATAAGTTTTAGAGTAAGTGTTTGTGTATGTCAAGTTCATGAAGGATATGCTGACAAAGAAGATGAGGTTTGTTGACGAAGAGACAATTGAGTTAGAGATTGGCTATAGCGCAATCATTCTTGCCCCTCAAGTCCCCGGATCTTAGGAGTTTTACTATTTCAGAAACCATAGATGAGTTACCCATAAAAAAAAAACTTTGTTTGATCCAGGGGCTAACATCAATCTATTGCCCCTATCTGTTATGAAGAGGACTGATGACCTGGAAGCTCGACCTACTAGGATGACATTGTAGCTTGTTGATAGATCTATTAAATACCCTCATCGGGGTTGTGGAAGATATTTTAGTGAATGCAGGAAAATTCATTTTTCTAGTGGGTTTTGTTGTGATAGATATGGAGGAAGATGAAGATGTGCCATTGATTCTTGGCAGACCTTTCATGAAGATTGCTAAGGTCATCATTGATGTGCATGATGGAAAGATGAAGATGAGAGCATAGGATGATGAGGCTACTTTTGTTGTTTTTTGAGAGATCATCACCTTCAAAAGAATGTTTAAGAATATATATTACAAGAGAAACCATTCTTGTGGCAAATAAGAAAAAAAAAAACACCTCAGACATGTAGAAGAAAGTTGTTGGATGTTTTAAGCCAGCACAACAAATGCTTATGAAACTTGATGACTACAATTTAGCAACACTATTTAGAGTTGAGAAGGTCAAGGAGCACATTGATCCAGAGCTTAAGGAAGAGAGGCTAAGACCTGGCCAACCCATCATGTTTGGCACTTCATATATCAAAAGTCTTTTCAAAATATGGGAAGCAAAAAATGTCAAATCTTTGGGTGATCAAGAGGATAAAAGTTAAAGGAAAACTTCAGGTAGAGAGTCCATATTCCAGAAGGACTGAAATTGCCATCAGGGAGATGCTACAACCAGGTTCTTTCGTCTTGATTAAACCATTTGACAGGCTCAGGACTTTGAACATGTGCTATCTAGGAAGCAACTCTGAGTTTTATTTCCACTTGCTTGAGAACAATTTACTGTTTAGCTTTTTCTGGTCTATTTTAATTTGCTTTGTTTAATTATGGTTTGCTAGTGCATTTAATGTGAATTGAGAAATTTCAGATGAGTTGGAAAATAATTTTGAAAAATGGGACTCACACCTAGCACAAGAGATACTGAGCCCAACATATTTTAGTGTAAATGATCTTTGGTTTGGTCGTGCATGGCGCGACTCAAGCTGAGCCCGTCACATTTGAGATAGTTGCTCTTGGGGTTGCTTGGGCCGAGTACGATCAACCTGAGCCCGACTCCATTTCAAAATTTTAATTAGGCTTTACCTTAAAAGTGTAGGATAAATTCTTCCTCCACTCCTATATATACTCGTTCTGCACCTCCGTATTATAATTAAAAATACCATTTTACCCTTAATGTAAAACTACAAAACCAATACTACCCTCCACCCCCTTCACCTCCATACCAATGTCCTGCATCTCTTCACCTCCATTGTCATCTGTCTGGTGCAAATTCTTCCTCCACCCCTATATATACTCGTCCCTTCACCTCCCTCCATCCGGTCTACAAATTTGCAAACCGAACGAGGCCCACCCACTGGTCATCCGATTTGCAAACAAATAAAATTTGTGTAAACCGGATGGAGGGTGGTCTGGTTTACAAAATACAAATAGGATTCCACCCTTCATTTTTTTCATCCGGTTTGTATTTTATAAACTAGATCTTCCTCCATCCGGGTCACCTATCAGAAGAACACAATTCACAAAAATCAAAAATTTTACCTCTCCGTTGTTCCTCGCCGCCGATCAACACTCTCCACAGGTTGAAAAGTCTTTCCTACTGTTTAATCAATCTCTAAACCTTTAAAATAGCCACCATCGACGACGTATTTGAGAGAAAACTCAACCGGTTTCACTGTACTGTAGTGTGGGAGGTGAACGAAGGTTTGCATTTTTGGAGAAAATTGATGCCCTTTTTCATCATTTTCACAGGGCCAATTTTGGGTTTTAGAAAAATTATTGAGGTGCAGGACGAGTATATGGGGGTAGAGGGAGAATTTGTCAAAGTCTAGTCCAACTTAAAACCCCACTTTTATTCTCAGCACCATATACTCAATCGTTTCATACACTCACTCACCATAGTTTTGTGTACACTGAATATTTTGTGAATTTGAATTCTTAGATATTTCAACTTTCTTAGCCCTTGCATTTGCATTCATTCGGCATCATAGGTAAGTTTTATTTTGATTTCATTGTTCAGTTGTAAGAGTTTGGCTTTACTTTGAAGTTGTGTGTAGTGTTTGTTTCTTTTCATTATTTTATATAGAATTGCAATTTTTGTTGCTATTGTGTGTTTTTTATCGTTGAAACTGGGTTTTTTTCAAAATTTGTTCAAGGTGTCTTGCTCAAGTTCATGGAGCCTGACCCCGCTTACCCAGAAATTCAAATATAGTTCTCTAGGTCCAGCGCAGCTACACTAAGCCTGACTCAGTTCATCATTTTTTCACTTTTGTTTTTTTTTTCAGCAATCTTTAAAATCTTAATAGAATTATTCTCCTTTAATATTGATGTTTGGTTGAATTTTTACAGGACATATCATTCTAAGAAGTAGAAGCATACTAATGGATAATCTTCTAGGGGACACACTACAAAAAAAAAGTTAAATTACCGACAAAATTTTATCGACGAAACTTTATCTGTCGGTAAAATATCATTATCGACGATTTTATCGACGAATTTCTGAGTTTGTTGACAATTACCGACAGATTTACCTTAAATCCGTCGATAATTACCGACGGATCAGAAATCCGTCGAAAATTCATCGGTAATTACCGACGAACTCAGAAATCCGTGAAAATTTACATACAATCAATTTACCGACAAATTTTGGGTATTTTCGATGGATTTGTCTTGTCGGTAATTTTTATTTTTTTTGTAGTGACAAAAGAGAAAGGGCCAGCTTTATTTGAAGAAATTTCTCTGAAACGCTCATGAGAAACCGTGTGCTTCTATGGAGAAAGAAGACTAATCACAAATAGGAAAGTCAATTTAAGGCTTGGAGAGGTCGTTGAAGAGACATTGGAGTAGAATGGGGACTTATCCAAAAACAACAAACATAGCCATAATCAAAGAATTCTACGTAAATGTGATGATTGAAAATGAGCATTCCCACATGCACGAGCTATGTTAGGGGAAAGATTATTCCTTTTGATGCAAATACAATCAATTCTTCATTGGGATTAATGATGTTTTCGGAGAGGGGCCTTGCCAGCATGTATAGTTTATCAATTGGGAATATAGTCATACCGAGATTGAAAGAGTAGTATATCTGCCAGGAGGCACTTTTGTGAGGAATAGGCAACATTTACTTCTGCAGATTAAGAGAATATATATGAATTCTTTGGCCAAAATTTGGATGACCTTCATTCATTCAAAGTGCGATTTTGGTGTTATTAATGGCCATTCCAAGTTGTATATCTATACCCTGATAAAAGAAAAAGCAAAACAAATAAATAAATAAATATATATGTAGGAAAATGAATTTGGAGAAAGTAATATATGTTGAACATTCCTCTTCTCTAGCCTTTCAGACCAAGACTTCTTCGATCACTTCCAAGACCACCCGCCACCAACAACCATCGGATTCTCCCACCACGCTTTCAATATTGAACTTCTCACAACCCCATCACAGGTTCTTTCCCTCCTTGCATCCAAAGCCTAATTTTCTCCCTCCCGCTCTCCAACCCAATTCTCCCTTGTGTTCTCACACATGCTTCCACAACTTCTTCCTTTTGACCCAAATTCCTAATTTCCTCTATTCCCGCTCACACAGTTTTTTTTTTCTCCAATTCCACTTCCTTTTGATGTTTTAAAATTTTTGTTGCTCTGAAGATTTTGTCCCTGCCACCTCAACATATTTGACACATCACCGGTGCAACTGATGCACTAATCATTATAACGAAAAAAAAGCTAAAGTCGACGAAAAGCATCGTATTATATTCTATTATACAATTATCATCACTTGAAATATAAGCATTATCTCAAAATTTTACTATGATAGTGCTTTTAAATCAACTTTGATATAAAATAATACATGGCACCAATTATCTTATTTAGATCTTAATTACATTATACATAAAATTATTCATTTGGTTCTGAAACAAATTTATTTTTTGTTTTCGCACTTAAAATAATATTTTTAATTTTTTACATATTATTTTTAATCTTTTTTAGTCTCAATGATATTAGATTGTAAGAATTGAAAATGTTAAAATGGTATGTATTAATATTAAGAGGGATTAAAATTATATTAGAAGAGTAAAATGAATAACTTTTTTTATAAACAGAGGCCATAAAGCAAAATTTATACAATAGGTAATTAAACCTATGTTTTATCTAAAAAGCTATTTTTCACGAACATGGTCTCGTTAAGAGGTCAGATGATAAATATTTTGTCTTATAAGCTTATACAAACGTAAATATGTTTTAGGTTGATTTGTTGAAATAAACTATCTTAACAAAGTGTGTTGTGGTCAATACTTTTTAACTCAATGTGTTTGATGAAATATAGATGATGTCTCCTCAGCACTTCATAGCAAACTAGTTAAAAAAACATATTTCAAACCTTATTTAAACACAACTCTTTTATTTGGAAAGTCACAGTAGACAAGGTATTTTAACTCAATTGAATTACTTGATTGGCTTATTTCATAATTTGATTTAATAAGTGACCGAATAATATTTATTGGTTTAACTAGCCTCCTTATATGCATATTTAAAAAATTTATCTAAAAACATTTTTAGAAAGTACTCTCACATTAACTCTCCTTCTTGGGTTAGTGTAGATGATAATAACATGTAATGTAAAGGAGATAAGGAAGAATGAACACATAAACAACAATTATACCAGTTTGTCTGTCGCATCAGGCTACATTCAATTGTTTGCTAAAAGACGAAGTTCAAGTGGCATACTAATGATGTGAATTACACTAGAGTATTCTCTGAGCTCATAGTGCCTCCTAGATAATCCCTTAAGTATTCTTTTCCAAGTCACTATTAGATTAATGAGTATTCTTGACTCCAGCCACTCATAGCTTAATGAGTATTCTTGACTCCATCACTCCTAGCTTAATGAGTATTCTTGACTCCAACTACTCCTGACTTTATGAGTATTCTTTTGGCTCTTAACCACTCCTGGTTGTCTTCGTCAAGGAGCATTCTTTCCCAAGTCACTCATGGCTCGAACAAGTATTATTTCCACAAGCCACTTCTATCTTAAGCAATTATTCTTCGTCCTTTAGCCACTTCCAACTAAGATACAAGAATTGTGAGCTTGAATGATCATTTAATAATTTGATTTAGCTAGGGAAGATATCGTCTAACAATAGGTACAATGTGTATGATTTTTCTCTTAGTTTAGATGTTCTTTCACTTTAGGAACAAGTTATGTCTTTCAACGAATACAATAGGTAAACACTCTTTCCCCTATGTGTTTAACTGAAGAAACAATTTTAGTGTTCTCTCTTGAGTTCTGGAATCCATACATTTGAGATTTTTCTACTCTATGCTCTGCGATCCTTTTCTAAGATTTTGAGGTTTACTCAATGTTTGGACAACATTTTGGTATAGTGCAAGCTTTACTCTTGACTTAAAGAAATGCTCTTAATTTGGTTAGCAATTTGGCATGGTATCTCCTCTTCTTTCTCTTATTCTTCTTCTTGATGGTAGGCTTTATATAACCACTAAAAGAAGATAGTCGTTGAGAGGTTGTTTATATATGTTGAGCAACTTCAATTTTCTTGCATATCCTTTCTATGTCTGATGGACCTAAATATAGTCATTTTCTTAAATTTACTTCTTCTTTTTTGAATTTTCTTAATCATTTACAATTCTCATCTCTCTAGGTAATATTTTATGGTAAAAGTGTACATCGTATCGGGCAAACAACTAGATTTGAATTCAAATGCTCTTTGTGTTAAGAAATTGGTGAAGCAGACATCTTTAACTCTTTTTCCAGTAGATCATTTGATTTTGAATTTAGCTTGCACCTTTGATGGATGCCTTTAATAGACAAAGGTAGTAGTGGACATTTCTTGCATCCAAATAATAAAAGTGCGCATATGTATATTCATAGAGTTCAATGTTATTTGTGTGGCATAGACTCTAATATCTTTTCTCTAGCTTGCTCTACCTGGACTTAAAGCTCTTTATCTTTATCTTCTTTTCTACTTGGGCTTGAGCTCTGGTGATCTTCATGGTGTTACCCGTTAAATTATTATTCTCCTCCTAATATTTAATTTTCCTTCATGATATGTACTTTCATGCTTACTTTTCTCTCCCTTTTTATGCAGCATCAATAAAGGGGTGGTCTCTTTTTAATCAACCTACTCCATATTTTTATCAACTGATGGGATTAACATAGGAGCCAATGAGGTTGTTGGTAACAGTGGCTCAGATCCAAGTCTGAGCAGGAATGTGTTATTGTCTTACACTTTGTATCTTGTCTGATGGCTTGATTATGAGCCTCTAGTTTTGATTATGTTATGGCACTAGTTGTGTCCATGGCAACTTTTAAGTACATGTTCTCACTGAGGAAAACAAAATATTGTTGTGCCAAATCAAGATAAAATATTATTGAGCATGTTTAGAATGGTAAGAATAAAAATATAATGTCTTCAACTTGCTTATTTAAGTTTGAGATTAAGGGTAGAGCAAGTTGACATACGGAGCACGTGGTATCACTTAGGGGTTAGCATTTGACTTCTCTTTTGGAGAAAGTCCATATGAATGAGAAAATGAAGCATAAAAGCATTGCATTAGTCTAAGATCATGAGTAGACCAACTTTTTGACTATTTTTCTAGCATGATTTCCAGCTCCATGCGTGTTCGTCTAATTGGGGGTCTCTCACTAGTCTGTGAGGAATAACCTCATCATCTTTAGCTTCAGACTTTTATTTTTCATTATACATTAAAAAGGGCATGTGTGTGTCTTGTCTATCCAGTTTGAGGAAGAACATACTCTTCGAAGTAATGCTACGATGACAAATTCATAGGCAAAGATTTGATCTGTTGAATGATTGTTGTACAATTTGATGGCATTGTTGTTGGCATTAAACTCAAATACAATCAATTATGTTCAGGGTTGTACGTTTTTCTTTAGCAAGAATCTGGATGACCAGTGATTATTACTTTTAATTGTGTGTTTTTAATGTTAATTATAACATAGAAGTTATAGGTAGAGTGATGAATTGAAAAGTCTATTATGAGAATATATATTGTACTCCATGTTTTACGAAAAATTAGAGCAAAAGAGCAATATCATTCATAATAAATAGTCTAGTGTGCTCTCACTTTTCTCTCTTCAAGAAGAAAATTAAAATATTTCTTCTCTCCTGATATCAATTGTTAGCTTATTACATTCATGCATCAATGCTTGAAACATCGTCTGAATCTCAAAAAGATCAACATGGATTTCCATTCATCATAGTTATCACTATTTTGAACAACATCAAGCTCGTAAGATACTCACTTGCAGGTATGTTCGAACAAGAGAATCTAAGAAAGAAGCAATCTTACTTCCTTTCCTACATTGATCATCTCCGTCAAATTCACATTGTTAACGAATGGAACGCTTCCTTTGTAACTTGCATTCATTTTCCACACATCTACACATGCTGGAATTTTTATTTTTTTTTACGTCTGACTACGCACCATGATCACTTTGGATTCTTCTGACAGTAGGGTGGGTGTACGAGATCTCCATGGAAGTTGACAAGGAGGCATGAGTGGATCTTTGTATGAGGAGTCTATCTCTTCATCATCTTCTTCTTTCTTATTAGAGTCTTAAAAACGAACGAAATTCTTTGACCCTTCTGTATGTCATCATCGAACAATCTATTTCTAACATATTGTGATCTAAGTCTGAGTAAGTGATGATATATGGAGTGTTCTTGCTTGCGATCCTCTAGGGTCATGTAAAGGGCATCTGGATGCACCATCTCTTGTTGTAAGTAGAGGCGAAGATGGTAGTTTATTGGTACAATCCAATATTTAGTTATCCACACCAATTCATCAACTAGCTTGTAGTCAGGATTATAAAACTAGGCAACCATTCTTCTTTGAATGGAAGAACCTTTAAAATCAATTATATGGTTGAATCCTTTTGTTTAGCTTCAACTTCACCTTTTGATGCAAATTCAATCAACACACAATCTTCATTTGCTTTTTCATGTAGGTAGGTGACTTGTTCAATTATAGATTCAACGCTGAACATCTCAGCATCTCGTCTCAAGATCAACATCATTTGGAGTTGTAATGGAGATAGGCCTGGCATTAATGGCCATTCCCTCAAATATCATCTCATTTTTTTTGTGTGACAAAAATTTAAGAGGGCTTGAGATTCCAAACTTGTAACCATATAAGAGGGAGCTTCTGACAAAATAGGTTATTCATCTACTGAAGTTGTAGTGACCACTCTTTTATGGATTTCTTCCATCTAGTTTATTGCCTCTTATAAGCTTAATCTCATTGCAACATCTTTTGACTTCTCCATCCTCTTGTACTTTTATGGCTTTCTTTTATGAGTGAATGAGTTTGTGAATCACCAGCAAATCTTCTTTATTTGATGTGGGCCCAGAGAAAGTATGATTGGGTCATTTGAAAGGTTTATCTTTGAGAGATAAAGAAGGACTTTAGTTTAGTGGTAGGTTTGAATTTAGGTTCAACTTTTATGGTAAGCATAGCCTTAAGAAAGAAAAAAACAAAAATTGTATTTAAAGGTACTTCCATTTGACACTATGACATGGCAAAAGAAAATAATATTTTAATGAGTTATGGGACCCACATAATTATGAAGCTTTTTTGAAATGTATGACACTTACGTCCAAGTGGTTTTCCCTGTTTTGGTATATGGTTTGTTGATAAATACTTTTGAACATATCAAATATGTGGTCCGTTGGGAAGGACTTTTGAATACGTGTAATAAATACAAAAAGTAACATCCTCTTTCGTTCAGGGTGCCTCTTATTATGAAAAGCTACAGCTGTAATGGTATTTAATGGAGCATGTCCTTCCATATATGGTCCAATAAGGTCAAAGAGGAAATTCTTGTAGAATTGATAAGTTGTTTTAAAAGGTGTGAAAACCACCCACAAGTGTTGTCCTTTGTTTAGATGCGTAGTTCGCTGGAAGAACTTTTGAATGCGATTCAGTGCCCACGACCACCCACCAACCTTTTACAACACCGCCGAACAGCCACCATAAAATCGCACACCACCAACGAGACCTACAAGATATCTCAAAACCCACGAAGAAAACATAGGCAAGAGAGAAAAGGAACACGGTGAAGAGAAAAAATGTGAGAATCGGTTCCAAAATCCTATTTAAACACAAAAGAGATGTGGCTTCTCACATAATTAAATAATATTACTTTTACCACATTGTCAACCATGTATGGATGTTAAATGGGTGTCATGACACGTCGCAGTGTCAACCTATCATTACTCTATTTTGAAACACATCTCTTATGTTCTGAAAAATTTACTTTGAAATGTGTATTCAAAAAAGTTCATCCAGAAAACATCTTATATGTTCTGAAAAGTTTATTCCAAAAGTCATGTTTTAGAAATTCATTTTAGAATGGATTTAAATGTTTTGAAAGTCTTATTCCAAAACTCCTATTTCGGAGATCATGTCTAGAAATTCTAGAAGGTTTGTAACAAAATACTTTTAAAATAAATAATTTGGAAGTCTTCTTTATGAAAAGTAAAATGGTTATTTTTAAAATTACGAAAGTACAAGAAGAAAAAAGCCTCAATTATTCTAGAGAACAATAAACTTTGCTTATTTGTTCCTTGGCTCCCATATTTTCTTCTAACACCTATACAAGATGTTAAAAAGTGTCAAAATCATCCATCCATTTAATTTTATTAGAAAAATGTTGGATTGAATGACTAAAAAAGTTCTAAATTACATAATCTAAAAATTAATTTTGGTGTTACATTCCAAATTATATGGTCCACTATTATTTATTTTCAATGTTATTATTGTGAAATCTAAAATGAATTTCAAGATAATACATTTAGAATTGTAAAACTCAAAATGTTAAATAATATTATAAATAAATAATACTGAATTGAATAATCTAAAACAACACTAAAAATTTTAACTTCTAAATTTTTTTTCATTCTAGATTATAAAACACTTTTGGATTGAATTTTTTCATTTCAGAATAGTCAAACACAAACTTTATTTTCTGAAAAAAAAATAACTTATAAGTGTTTTATAATCAGGAAGCGAATGGTTGCGTTCATGCACCAAAAACCCAACGTAACATCAAGTGATCCACCACGCAAAAACATGTTTCCTCTCCTGATTGTGTCCTAGATTCCCATTTCCACAATGAGGTGCTATGTTACACACTTTATGGTTGCTCGTAGAATACTTTTAGGGTTCTTCCCAAAGAGAACCGAAAAACTGCACTCACACTCGCACTACGAAGGAAACCCAATAATGCTTTGATCGTGCGAATACAAAACAAAGAAGAGAGATAGAGAAATTGAGTGTTGAATAAAAAGTAGGTATTATGATTTTCATTCTTCAAAGTGAGGTATGTCTTATGGTATATATAGGTATAGGCACACACCACACCGCTTTACTAATTATGCACCACCTAACAAGTTTGATACCTCTTTACTATATAAACTGTCAATATAACATATAACAAATGTCTCTCCCCCAAAACATTTTTGTCCGCAAGAATGAATAGGTATTTCTTCTTCAAATCATAGTAAAACTCTCATGTAACATCTTCTGGAAGTTGATGCTTCCACTTCACCAAAACTTTTGTCAGTGACATTCCCTTTCTCTTTACTATCTTACGATCCAATATAGTTTCTAGTTCTTTGTTTGTAGTTGTATGTTGTGAGTCATAAGGAAGAGTGGGATCCATGGTTTCTAAGCCTACATGTTTACCTGAAGAATTAAGCAAACCTTCTATGAAATGGATATATCCTGTCAAACTTAGCCTGGATTAGGAAAATGTTGTAGTAAACTTGTTGAAGTCATTATTTCATGTTTCAATCTTTGGCAGATCCCACAATGATTAACAAAAGTTTTTATATCTTTAGTCATTCCCTTCCAATACAATATGGATTTTACCCTCAGCATATTTGCATTAATACCAGAGTGGCCACCTACAGGTGAAGAATGTAGCCACTGTAATATAGATTGGCACAAATCAACATCGTTTCCCACCACCAAACATCCTTTTCTTCTTAATTCATCATCAATCCATCGGTAGTCCTTATGAGAGTTTAGATCTATTTTTAACTCCTACACTAATTGTTGTAGGTTAATATCTTTCAGAAAAGCTTGTTGAACTTTTTTGTGACATATCTGGTTTCGTTTGATGTATGATCATGGGCTTACAATTCAATGTACTCATTCGTGATAAAGCATTAACTACAACATTTTCCTTTCCTTGCTTATACTCAATCATAAAATCAAACTCCATTAACTTGACTAACTATTTTTGTCAAAAATTCATCATCAATCGTTGGTCATTGAGGTATTTTAGAGTGTAATGATCAGTTCTTACCACAAATTGAGTTGGTAACAAATAGTGGTGTTATTTCTTAACAACAAACATGATAGCTAGTAATTCTTTCTCATAGGTAAGGAGGGATTGTTGTTGCATGTTTAGGGTCATGCTGATGAATGATATAACATGTTGGTCTTGCATTAAAACAGCTCCTACTCCCATGCCTGAACCATATACCTCCACCAGAAATTTTGTTTCAAAATCAGGTAAAGTCCATTGGTGATGTTGTTAATGCTTCCTTCAACTGTTGAAAGGAACGTTTTGCTGCCTCAGACCAAATGAACACATCTTTCTTCAAAAGGTTTGTTAATGGTTTAGCTATCCACCAAACCCTTTCACAAATCCTTTGTAGTAATCGGCTAGCCCCAAGAAGCCCCTCATCTATTTAATATTCTATGATATAGGCCAATTCAACATGGCCTCTATTTTTGTATGATTAGTTGCAACTCTTTGTTTTGAGATGAAATGTCTCAAATATTCCATTTTGTTGATAGCAACAAAATAGTTCGACGTCAAACCAAATAATTAATTCTCACGTAGAACAAGAAAGACTTGCCTTAAGTGATGTAGATAAGCTCCCAACTTTGTACTATATATCAATATATCATCAAATAAAAAACAATAGAAATTTTTGTAGAAATTGTTGAAAAACAGAGTTCGTTAATCTTTGAAATGTTGTTGGCGTGTTGGTTAACCCAAATGGCATGACAAGGTCCTGAATAAGTTTTGAATGTTGTCTTCTAATCATCTCTAGGGTCCATTCTCACTTTGTTATACCCCACTCTCAAGTCAATCTCAAAAAAAATTGAAGAACCGTGTAGTTCATCTAAGAGGTCATCCATGAGTGGAATAGAAAATTCATTCTTAAATGTACTTTTGTTAAGATCCCTATAATCAAACATAATCTCCAAGTACCATCTTTTTTACCTACTAAAACAACAGGGCTAGCATAGGGACTGCTATTGTGTTGAATAACACCATCTTTAAGGTAATCTTGTACCACTTTGTCTATAATATCCTTCTAAGACTTTGCATATCTTTAAGGCCTCTTGTTGATTGGATTTTCCCCTTGAATAAGAGGAATTTTGTGATCAAATTTTGGTCTGAAAGGGGGTACCTAAAAATATATCATCAAACTTAGCCAATAAAATTTCAATAGGGGCAGACAGTGGTGGTGTTTCAGCTTGGATTGTGAGTGCCTGAAAAAAATCCCAGTGTTGGTGGTACACAAATACAACATTGAAAAATGAACTCCTTCCTCCATGACTTCAATAAAATTTTGTTTTGCGACTATTTTTATATTCTATGTAGTGGCCCCACATAAAACATAGCTCTTACCATTTACCTTAAACTCCATGGTAAGATTTCTAAAACTCCATGTAATATCTCTCAAGGTTACCAACCATTCAATTTTGAGTACAAGGTCACAGCAACCTAAAGAAATAAGAAGAACATCAGAGGTGAAAGTTGTTTGTTGGATTCTCCACAAAAACTTCTTCACCATAGAAGAAATTTTGATCTTCTTACCATCTGCAACTATTACCAATAAAGGATCTCGTTCCTCTATCAAACATCTGAACTTATTTGCAACTTGGATGTCCAAAAAATTATAAGCGCTGCCACTATTCAGTAGTATATCTAGAGGGGTTGTTTATTAACATAACCAGTGACTCGCATGGTTCGAAAATTAGCCTCCATCAATGAGCTATAAAGTGGTTCAAATTGTCCTTCTTTATTACTTAATTCTCTATCTGAAGGAGTTTCTTGAAGTTCCATAACGTGGATTTGAATTTTCTTGTAGGTCAAACTATGTCCTACTATGTATGGCTCATCACAAAAGTAACAAAAGCCTTTGGCTCTCATTTCACTCATAAATGTTGGTGTTAAAGTTCTAGTATGCCTCAATTGTTGATTTCAGCTTCTATCACGATTTCTATAAAATTCAATTTTGTCTGCATTCACTGGTTTATGACCTAGAATACCTTTATTTTTGGTGAGGTACCAAGAAGAATTAGTAGATGTAGTGGTATTAGCTACTTCATACATTCAGACCAGCGAGAAAGCTTTGTGGACACTAGTAGGTTGAGACATGCACACTAACAGTTGTATATCTTTCCTTAATTCACCCAAGAAACAACTCACAGTGTAAGATTCTGAAAGATTTAACCTATTTATAATAGTAAAAGCATCATAGTATTCATCTATAGTATATTTCTGGCGTAGACTCATTAGGTCAACCATAGGATTCATGCAAACCTCAGACAAATTGTTCCTAAATCATTACACTATAAGTCTTCAAAGATAAATTGGTGTATTTGTGGCATAGTTATCTATCATTGGGTTACGCGTCCTTCAAGATGTATAGTGGCTAATTACACTTGCATATCTTTCGATGTATTGTCTAAAGAAAAAAAATCACATTGGTACAACCATTGCTCTACTTTGTCAACGTTGGACCTTGGGAACTCAATGCGTGGACATTGTGTTGCCGCAGAGTATGGCTACTATTTAGAAGTTGATCTGTCTTTAGATAATTGGATCTCATTGAAAAGAGATTGCTTAACCAATTCTTGGACAGTTTCATTCAAAGAATCAATCAAAGTGTGCTAAAGAGACTACGCTAATTCCACCAAACAAGCGTCTAATCTAGCAGTCAAACATTCATCCACTTCCTTCATAGCCACAATGTTGCATGTTGAATCCACCATTAAGAATCAACCAATACCACTTGTTAAACACTTTAAGGTTGCTGCTAGAATACAAAGAAAATCGCAAACACCACACCATAAAGATCTAAGATTCTTCCCAAATAGAAGCAAAGAACTCCACTTGTACTTATTGGGAAAGAAAACCAAGAATGCTTTGATCATGCGAATAAGAAACAGAGAACTAAAAAAGATAGAGAAATTGAGTGTTGAAGTATTATTATTTTATTCTTCAAAACGAGACATGTTTTATGGTATATACCTCTTTACTATATAAACAATCAATATAACATATAACTGTGAAATAAAGGTCACGTGCTTACGAATGGCAGATAAAAGAATTTCACTCTCTGATTTTTATTCAAGGCATTCAAATATGCTTTTAATAAGCGTTACAAATCCAAAACAGCAAAACTGCATCTAAGCGGAAAAATAGTAAACTAGACTACATATACTTGAGGTTACATCAAAGCAACTAAAATAAAATTGTAAACGGACTTCGTAATCTAAATATCAGCAACTAATCCTAAATTTCAACAACTATTAAAAATTAAATCCAACAAATTCTTCCCGTTAAACTGTAAATGCTAACATAGCATACAGTTTAATCATATATTGCCTACACCCCAAGTAGCATTCGAAGCTTCAAAAATTGATCCAACTTTATGGGCTTGGTCATAATATCTGCAATTTGATTTTGTGTTCCACAAGTAGACTAATTTCACGACTTCTTGACTTGAAGGATCACGTAGATAATGATATCTAACATCAATGTCTTTAGTTCTTTTATGCATTACGGAATTCTTAGATAATTTGATTGATGGACTGTTGTCACAAAAGATATCAATACTCTCACAATTCTTTACTCCAATATGCTCCAAAATTCCTTTCATCCAAACACAATGACAGACACATACAGTTGCAGCCACATACTCAGCTTTTGTAGAGGATAATGTAACAATTTCTTGTTTCTTTGAACTCCAACACACTGCTGCATTATTAAGTAAAAAAACATACCCTAAAATGCTCTTCCTGTCATCTACATCTCTTGCATAATCACTGTCAGTGTATGCCAACAATTTTAAATTTTTTGCTTTTCTATACACCAGACCAAAATTCAGTGTTCCTTTTAAGTACCTCAACACCCTTTTTGCAATCTGCATATGTTCCTCCTTTGGATCTGCCATATAACGAGAAATTAAGCATACCACATACATTATATATGGACGTGTAACAGTTAGATACATTAAACTTCCCACCAATTGCTTGTACAAGGTTGAATTGGCACTTTCTCTACCTTCTCTTCATAACACTATTCCAGGCACTATGGGATTTTTTACAGAGTTGCAGCTCATCATTTTGAATCTTTCCATAACATCTCTAGCATATTTCTTTTGACACAAATAAATTCCATTTGCATTTTGACTTACCTCAACTCCAAGAAAATACCTCATCATTCCAAGATCAGTCATCTCAAATTCTTCCTTCATTGATTTCTTAAACTTTGAACACATCTCCTCATCATTTCCAACATATATTAAATCATCGAAGTATACACATACCATGATCATCTTTTCTTCTTTTTTCTTGACAAACAAAGTATAGTCATGACGGCTTTTTGTAAATCCTTCTTTTTGAAAATAGCTCTCAATTCTACTGAACCATGTCCTTGGTGCTTGCTTTAACCCGTACAAGGCTTTGTTTAGTTTATAGACTTTGTCTTCTTCTCCATGTTTAATGAAGCCTTTAGGTTGATTAACATACACTTCTTCCTTCAGCTCTCCATATAAAAAGGCACCTTTCACATCCAGCTGATACACGTTCCATCCTTCTTGAGCTGCCACTGCTAAAACAATTCTAACTATATCCCAACGTGCTACTAGAGCAAACACTTCATTGTAATTTATTCCTTTGGTTTGAGTGTAGCCTTTTGCAACAAGTCTGACTTTATATTTGTCAACTTTTCCTTCTTTATTCAGTTTGCTTTTGTAAATCCATTTCACTCCTACCTTCTTGGCATGTGCTGGCAGAGTTACTAATTCCCAGGTGTTGTTCTTCTCAATAACATTCATCTCATTCTTCATGGCTTTTATCCATTTTTCATCATGAACAGCTTCATCATAATTCAGAGGATCATCATTTGACATAAATAACACCATACCTTCCTCTTATTCTTCTTCGAAAAATCCTTCACCACTTTCATAATCTTACAGCCAGCTAGGTGCTCTCCTTTCTCTTCTTTGTTGTGCTGCAGGTTCTGCTTCTGTTTCTGATTCTTGATCAGAATCTTCTACATCAAGTCCATCATTACTCTAGTCACGAGCATCTAGTGTTGTTTCTACTAAATTCAAATTCCAATTCCATTTTCCATCTTCTTCAAATATAACATCTCTGCTAATAATGATCTTCTTCTTTATTAGATCATACAACTGATAGGCTTTAGACTCTTCACTTAATCCAAGTAATACACATTTGAGACTTCTATCATCCAGTTTGGTCCTTTTCTGTTCAGGCACATGAACATAAGCAATAGATCCAAACATTCTAAAGTAATCAACCTTCGATTTTAGTCCACTCCATCTTTCTTTTAGTACCATTTCCTTTAAAGCCTTGGTGAAGCTTCTATTGATCACATGATTAGTCCACTTTGCAGCTTCTGCCCATAAAGTCTTTGGCATTTCTTTTTCAGTGAGTAGACACCTCACCATATTCATAATAGTTTTGTTTCTTCTCTCTGCTACACCATTTTGAAATGGTGAGAATGTTGTTGTCAGTTGCCTCTTGATTCCATGCTCTTTGCAAAATTGATTGAACTGTTGTGAAGTAAATTCTCCTCCCCTATCAGTTCGTAATGTGCAGATTGCTTTATGTGCTTCTTTCTTAACTAAATTCTTGAATTGTTTGAATATCTCAAAAGTTTCTCCTTTTTCTGCAAGGAAATAGATCCATGTCTTTTGAGAATAGTCATCAACAAACACTAGCAAGTATTTCTTACCAGTATTTGTCATTGGAGAAATAGGACCACATAAATCACTATGCACTAATTCAAGATTTTTTTATGCTCTCCAGTGACTTTTTTTTAGTATATTATCTCGATGTTGTTTGCCAATGTTGCATACCTCGCATATTCCAGTGAAATCTTGTAGTGTTGGTAGCCATCTCACCATCTGTTTCTTCTACATGATAATAATGAACTTGTGATTGATATGTCCATATCTTCTGTGCCATAAATCCTCCAAATTTTTATCCTCTGCTTTCAAACACTGACGAGGAAGAGATGTTAGCTTAGCATGAACCACAAACATCTGATTCAAGGTCATCTTGGTGTCTACAATTTTTCCTTTCTAAGGATGATAAATTTGGCAAGCACCTGCTTTAATTATAATAACCAACTCCTTTTCTTGTAGTTGCCCGATGCTTAGCAAATTATTTGTCAAATCTAGTACAAAATAAACATCACTCACAATTTGAGTGATTCCTTGTATTTGAAATCTAATACTTCCTTTTCCACGTACAGGCATTGTTGTGTTATTGCCCAAACGAACAGTATGTCTGAAACTTTCATCTAGTTCAATGAACCAATTTTTATTCCCTATCATGTGATTTGAACAACCAAAGTCAAGAAACCATATTCCATGATTTTCTGTAAGTTGAACTTTAGCATGTGCCATGAGCAGTAACTCTTCTTTATCAAACTCAGTAAAGTTTTCTTCTTTTTCTAAATTTGGACATTCAAACTGATAATGTCCTTGTTTTTGACACCGAAAACAAATGATTGCACTTCTGTTGACAAAAGATCTGCCTCTTCCTCGTCCCCTACCTCCTCTTTGATAATTGTTTCTTCCTCTCCAACGTCCAGAATTTTGACCATGTCTAACTTGCAAAACTTGTTCTTCGTTCCTTTTCTCTCTGACTTTTTGGTCATGAACGAGTAGAGAGCTCTGTAATTCATTCACAATCAATTGATCAATGTCCTTAGATTCCTCTATTGAGCAAACAACAAAATTGAAGTTGTCTGTGAGGGATCTAAGAATCTTCTCAACAATTTTGACATCGTTCATATCCTCTCCGTAAATGCGCATTTCATTGGCAGTCTCCATTACTCTCTCAAAGTAATCATTCACTGATTCTCCCGATTTCATCTCCAGAGTTCCAAATGTTATTCTTAGTTGTTGAAGTTGTGCACGTTTCACTCGAGCACTTCCTTGATACTTTACCTTCATTGAATCCCATATTTGTTTGGCGGTATCTTAGTGTGTTATAGTCTTTAGAATTGATTTATCGATGGCCTGACACAAATAATTTTTTGCTTTAAGATCTTTAAGCTTTGCTTCATCCAAAGCTTTCTGCTGAACCACACTAATCAGTTCATTTTCCATTGGCTCCTTGATTTCGGATTCAACAACACTCCAATACTCCTTTGACCGAAGCAAATTTTCAATGAGAAGACTCCAATGGTCGTAATCTCCATCAAACTTAGGCACGCAAGGTGTGATGAAATTGCTTGCCTCTGCCATTTATAATCCTTCTCTTTTTCTAATGTTCGTCCTCTCAAACGCTTGTGTTTTAACTCACTCCCTCAAGTGTCTTTCCTCTCAAACACTTATATTTCTCTCGTGTTTTAACTCACTCCCTCAAGTGTCTTTCCTCTCAAACACCTATATTTTGCTTTATAGTTCAGCCCCGTGACGGAGCTCTGATACCAAATGTGAAATAAACTTACGAATGACAGATAAAAGAATTTCACTCTTTGATTTTTATTCAAGGCATTCAAATACGCTTTTAATAAGTGTTACAAATCCAAAACAGTAAAACTATATCTAAGCGAAAAAATAGAAAACTAAACTACTTATACTTGAGGCTAAATCAAAGCAGTTAAAATAAAATTATAAACGGACTCCGTAATCTAAATATCATCAACTAATCCTAAATTTCAACAACTATTAAAAATTAAATCCAACAATAACATGCTCTTTCTCGCCCTAATTGTTGTTTTATTACCATTAATCAAAACCCTAGAATTGCGAAATTAGAGAAATGGTCAACGTTAGGTTTCGGATGTTTGGGCGAATTGTGCAGCGCTATGTGCTATGCACTGTGTTTGAATGGAATGACTTTGTGCCCCGTGTTTGTCTCCTAATATGGTGCTGCAATGTTTCGTTAAACAATCCATAAGCTAAAAATTTTAGTCTTACGTACATTTTTGGTCCAGTATTATTATTTAATATTCCGGAAGACTTTCCAATCCATTATCCGACAAAATTGCTTGGAGGAGTACTTTTGACATTCCTCACACCTTATGGAGGTGTATGACTAAACCATTAGGGTTTAGGAAGAAACAGCCATAAAGATGTGTCCTTGCAAATTTTAATATTCCACACAATCCACTACTCAATTTATGCCACCAATAATAGAAAAAAAAAACATTTAAACATTTCTTGTACAAAATTTAAATGCAAAACAGTGTTAAACATAAAAGGGTAATAAAAGAAACAGATGAAAATGGGAATAATTTTGGGAACAAAATAAAGATTTATACAAATAATTGCTTACAAATAAAGGTAATATGTACAAAATAGCATGCTATCCAATCCTTACAAGTAGTGCTTCCGGTGGTTTAGCCTAAGAATTGTTTCATTAGCTAACTAAACAAAAGGGTTAGACTCGGACAACCTTTTACAGCTTGACGTTGATATTTTAGACGTATACAGAAGACAAATCATCACAGTAATTAACACACGTGGACCATAATTCTAAATATGGTATTCTTTAAGGCAAAGGTTAAATTATCTCTGTGGAGTGCCATATCAATTGCTAGATCCAAAAGCAGTGCTTTAAAAATTGAGTAAAAAATACAAGCAGCAAACTGTGAACTCTGATGGCATAATACAACCAACTATTGTTACAACAAATCACCGCAGACCAACTCTAGCAACTTGAAGACTGAACATTTGGAGATATCTTATATCCAATGAGTGACAGATCTGTCTTCAAAAGAAACAAATCAAATAAGGCAGTGAAGAAAAATCAGATCATGCTACAATGAAAATTTGCATGAAACCGGTAAGAATGGTTTTGCTCTTCCTTCCCCTCCTCTTATTTCAGAAATTAATTATTAGCATGAAAATTTGTTCCCCAAATAAGAATGTGATAGGAAGAAAATTACTAAGGTACTGTGAAGTACCTCGAATCTACCATTAAAGTTATAGAAAAGATAGAAATAAACATTGACATTTCTCATATGATAATAGGTAGGAAGGAATAATCCACTTATACAACCTAAAATATACGGACAACTAAATGATGACCGGAAGAGCCATCATCTTAATTTAGGGAATAAAAATATAAACTAATCATATTATAAATATTATTTTTAATATCATACGACCATAATACAAAATCTTTAAGCCCCTTCATTTTCTTTCTTCTAGGCCTCTTTTGGCTCATCCTATCATTATCCACCCACTCACATTGGACCTTGTCCTCAAGGTCCTTGAAAATTGCAAGTTGCCCATTACAATAGGTGGTCGTGTGAAGATTTATGTCCAACAATTGTGATTGAAAAAATGTAGTGTGAGCTGGGACAATTTTGGTTAAGCACACATATTGTGCCTTAGGCTAAGGGTGGAGATTGAAGGGTGTTAGATATGAGTTCATTATGCTATAGTGTGTGACTGCCATTGTTCAGAGTCCAATGGAGTAGGGGAAACCCATATGGGTACAAATGGAAACTCAGTTGTGACTGCCACTGGCAATGGCAACTGTGATGAAGTGGTAGAGGACTGGAAGGTTGGGAGTAGAAGAAGCATGGAGTTGCATAGGAAAACTTGCGTGTGACGAAGAATGTGGATAGTGACAACTGTGTTGATGATGATGGTATAGGATGGTGAATAAGCTTCCAACAAAGGAGGTCGTAACAGCTGTGGAAGGGAAGGAGGTTGTGAAGAGTGGTATTGGCAGGATAGAGGTGTTTGTAGAAAGTGGTGTAGTGAGTGGTGTGGATCTGTACTGTGACTGCGGTGGTGGTGGGGTATAGCATAAATGATTGTTAAGGTGGTTGACATCCATGGTCGGTGAAGATGGCAGCGGTTGTTGTGGTAGATAGTGATGTTGGTGCGGATGAGTTGTGCATCTATTGGAGTTCCTGAGTGGCGGTGTTATGTTACTAGTGAAACTCATGGTCTGATTGGTTGGAGGAATAAGAGTGATTATACAAAGGATGAATTTAATTGAGATTGTTTGGTAGAGAAGAAATAGAAGAGAGAATTAAAAATGAGTGCGTCCCACCAGTTTTTTTTTTCACTTGTTTTTACCAATTTCCACTCTTCTCGTTATCTCTCTCTCTCAACATTTCTTCTCTATTTCTTTTAACCTAACACCTTTAGATTTCACATTATTTCTACCTGTTTCCACTTATCATTTTTATTTTCATTCACTCCATTCTCTCTTCTCTACCAAACAGGGCCTTAGTGGAAAGGATAGACAGCCATGACCATGATTTTCACATATCATGGTAAAATAAGATAAAAATGGAAGAAAAATGAGATGGTATAAAGGAATTGAAATTTAGATGGTATAAAGGAATTGAAATTTAGACTGTCTTTCCCTCTCTTATAATCTCATATTTATAACTACTTCAGATGAACCATATACAACATATACTGTAGATAGACCAATTCCAACGTATGAGAGGCAAGAGAAGACAATCTAAAATGAAATAAATTCTATTAAAGACTATTTACTCTAATTTAATCTAACATTATGTTATGTAACAATATGTACCTTCATTATGTTTCATAGTTGGAGGTGACAACTTTAACCCCTTCGAATATAAGGAGATGCAGAACCAGAGGACTGGGAATGTAGCGGCCTTTGGACAAAGATATGATTTAAGAGTTTAGCAGCAGTGGGACGTTCATCTGGATTAACTTTGAGACACTGCAGGATAAAATCCTGTGCATCTCTTGAAAGGGATTCTGGCACAATAGGGGGCTCGCCTCTTCCAATTCTAAACAACGCCTGCATCTGTTGTCCGGGGAGATTCATCAAAACTCAAAAAGTCAAAACCAGTAGAAAAGCAGTGACATTCACACACATATATAGGGGATGTATTAATGAGAAAGTAATTTTTATGTAAGAATGAGAAACAAATTTAAGATTTACAACCATACATGAATGGTCAAGATTAAAAATTCAAATTTATATTGTTGCTTAATAAAATGACTTTTTAAAAACTCAGATCACTATTTAATTAAATCTACACTATTCATGATAAGATTTAATGGTCAAATATTTATTCTATGTACTCTCATAAATATCCTCTCATTTAAGGAAAAAGAGTTGGCATTAAAATCTGAAAAATTGTGAAAATTGAAGAAAACTTGCCAAATGAAGGAACACGTGGTAAAATGAAGAAACAAAGTAGAGTTATACTGGAAATGGTGATGATGAAAGTAGTAATAATACATACACATTCTAAGTGAGAGTACGGAAATTGGCCAGTTAACATCTCTAACACAGTACACCCCAGACTCCATATATCGGCTGGCAGCCCGTAACCTTTTTGTTTACCTCTTACAACCTGCATGTTAAAGCAATACAACTTAATAATCTCTAACTAAGCAATTAAGAAATCAGACTATATATCCAAAAAAATGGATTTTTGCTATATAAAAGTTTCTTTTCTTTCCATGTATTGGGTACTAAGGAGGCTGATGAAGTCCTCTAAGCTCAAGTTTGGATGAGAAATTTTAAAACTTCAAGAAATTTGAAATGTTTAAAATTTGGATGGCTTTCATTTAAATTTCTTTCATCTTTAAATATTTTGTTTACATAAATCAATTCAAGTTTCTTAAACTTCAAACTCTTAATTTGGATAGGACAATTTAATATATATTATATGCAAAATTTATTTTTTTTAATATATCTTTAAAAATTGAAATTTTAATATTAAACTTTATGAAAAATCAGTAATGTTTAATAATTCAAAAAAATAATATTATGTAATATATAATTATTCAAAAAATACTAATATTGATATTTTTTACATCAATATTGATAGAAAGAAGAGAAAAGAAAGAGTGAGATACGAAAGAGAGGAGAGTAACAAAGGATAGAGAAACAATGCGAGTTTGAAATTCATCATGTTCCCTTTCTTTTAACCTTCATGTCTCTTCTCTATCCTTTGTTTCTCTTCACATATCCTTTGTTTTCCGTAGAATTTGAAATTCTAAAACTTCAAGTAATCAAAATACTTTTATAAATTTTTAGAATTTCAATTTCTTTCTAAATTTCCTATTCAAAAAACATTTTAAATTCACTAAAAACAATGAAGTATTCCCTTAGAATTCCCCATCCAAACTCAAGGGCAAAGTTTCTAGTTTCAAATTCTTTCCATTCATGAAGCAGTAATGAATTCTTGAAAACAAGCATAACTAACTATAGTTGATTGTGTTAATTGTAATTACTTGTTAATTTGTCGTTCTTTCATTTTATTCCTTCATATGTTTCCATAGTTCTTTAAATAGTTTAGGCTGTCACTGATTTCAATCCTAAAACTTAAGGGATTTGATTCTGATCTCTATATATATTTGAACAATTCACTCATGTAAATTATATCCAAGTTTCACACACTACTTATATGCACCAATTTATTACATTGATCAAGATTTATGGTATAAAAGGAAAAAGAAAAAAGGTGTTCAGTTTAAGCACCAATAATTTAGGCTGACCTAGAACATGGCCTAATAATTCAGAAACTTGATTATCAATTTCTGCTTTGCCACTAAGCGAAGAACATTGTATTATAATAGAAACAAAGGATAAGAAACACATAAACTTGTATCCATGAAAAAAATAGAGAAATAAGAGATAATTACTCCAAGTAACAAGACTATAATCTCCACTCACATACCAAATGCTAAAGAGAAGGGAACTCTCCGCCCAAACCTAAGCCAAAAGATAAAAATAAAGAGAATGCCAATACTCTCTTGCCATGCCTCATAATAACTTCCACCTTCTCTAATCAGGCAGGGAAAAAAACACTAGACAGAATAAGTCAGACAGTCCCTTCCTACTTAATTTACCATCATATTTCCTCTAGAGTATATACTCTTTAAACCTTAGACCCACTTCCCAAAACCACAACTTGGGCTTATCATTGTCATCCGCTATAAAGCAGCCCTGTCCTTGAGGCTAAAGTTGTGAACATTGGCAACTCAGACCGATAAACCACGCATAGAATGTGTAACTTGTATTGTTGAACGAAGAGAAATACGAGAGAACTGTAGAAAGACTATATAACCTCCCCTTATAGAGCAACTGTTCAAGAGAGAAGAAATCCTCTGCCCAAAGCCTATATTAAAAGAGAAAAACAATGAGAATACCATGAGTGCCCTCTCCTTTCACACCTCCCTTTCATAACTATAACCCTTTTCCACAATAACAATCATGCAGAGAAAAGGAAAACCTAAATCAAAAAGTCATGTGCTCCCTTCCTAATTCATTTGTTTATTTCCCCACACTGCATACTCTACAAACTTTTGGTCCATTTCTCTGATCGTCAGGTTGGATTCGGCAACAAACTTAACTATTAACTGTTACTTAATAACAACCATGTCACACTCCATTAATACATATGACGACCGATACCCATTTTTTAATAAATTCAATTACAAGAGAATATTGAAAGGCAAACCTCTGGGGCCATCCAGAATGCTGTTCCCTTGCATGATTTAACATCATTCAATTTGATTGCCTGAAAAACAATAACAATAACGCAATATTAGAAAATGGAAAGATAAACAACTAAAGATAAAGTTTGACAGGAACAAAAGAAAGGCAATGAACTAAGAGCCACCTTTGCCAATCCAAAATCTGAAAGCTTAACAGATCCATTTGCATCCACCAATATATTTGCACATTTAATATCCCTATAATTGATGGGAAATAATTAGGTAATATATACAAAGATTTTTTTCATGGCATTACATTAATGAAACAGAAATACATAAAAAATGAGCATACTGCACAACCCCAGAAAAGGAAACAGTAATTGTTAAATTTCCAATACAAAACCCTTATCCGACACGTACACTCTAATTGGATGAGAATCGAAATTTGAAGAAAAGAAATGGAAAGGAAAGAAATGTGTGGTTTTTCGGCGGAAATTTGTATTGCTTGGATTGATAGAATTTAAAAGAAATGAAATAGTTATTTATTTCAGTTGTTTGGTTGGACGAGTAAGTAAAAGCTACTGAGAGATTATGATAAAAGGCAGCCTTATGCTTTTTTAAAATTTATTTACATATAGTATACTATTTATGTTAAATGTATTTCTGGTGAGGATTACATTAAAAATTGATACAATTTTATAAATAACTTACACATGAAGCATAGCATAATACTGCCAAATGGACAACAACTAATATGAGCTGAAACTAGTTTAATAGAATGAAAACTGTTACAAGGAGAACGGTCCAACTGACAGAACATGGGGTGACTGCACTTTCAGACACCTTCCTCTCCATTTCCACATAAAGAACTATAATTTGCTCAAATAACTCCCTCGGAAATCATTCCATCCAAACAAACACAAGGATATCACTTACGTAGTTCCAGTTCCAGTTCTAAAGCAAAAGGAAATGTTCCATATACTCTACATCAAGAACTCAAGACCTATTTTTCCTAGGGTAATTCTCATCTTTCCTTTTGGATATAGTGAATCAGTCAACCTCTCAATCTTAACCTGGTCAATATCGCTTTTACATTTTGAGAAAAATTACATCCACAATTCTGACATAATAAATAAACATCCAACATTAAAGCACCTCCACAATAGAAATATCAGGATACATACTGGCACTAAATGGTGCTTATCTGAGGCAAGAAAAGGATAGCCGTGACGATAACTGGGTGAGAAATCAGTTTCTCCATTGTATACTTTTCTTCCACTCCTCTCTAGTCTATTCTATTTTATTACTTAATATATAGACCCATTCAAAGTATTAACAGAAATGATTTCAATTGAAATTTCTGTAATACCTTATCAAGTGAAAAACATGTAATAACAAGATATCTACGGCCAAAACAAGAGTCTACAAACAAGAAAAAGAAACATAAGTACAACAAAAGTCCTTTTAATATTTATATAGAAATTATAATACAGCAAATGGAAGTTTCTCCTATGCAAGGTAAACAAGAGCCATAAACTTCGTTCTTGTCTCAGACTATCAGGAAACAGAACAGGTTTATATCACAGAGGAAAGAAAAATTAAATGAATAAATAGGTCACCTGTGAACGATGTTTCGATCATGGAGATACTTTAAACCATGCAAAATCTGCCTTGTATATGCAGATACTTGAGAATCTCGAAGAGTATATCTCTGGTAGAGGTCTCTAAGAGAACCTTTAGTTACAAGCTCAATAAAGATATACAGATTTGACGCATCCTGCAATAAACAACGCGCATAGTGTAAATTACAAAATACAGATTTTACTAGGCATTTATAATACAGCATAAAATTACAAGCCTTCAAAACAAATAGATCGATCCGAGCTAAACTTGTTTATAGCTGACAAAATCTGAATACAGTCAACATATTGTAGCATAACTAACGAAAATAATTGATGAATCCCACAGCACCCAAAGTTTTGCCGTGCAACAAAAAACCTAATGTTGTTCCTGATTTTTTATATAAAATAAATAAATTGAAATCTAGTGCTCCACATAAAGTTCAGTTATTTGTCACCTTGCATTGCACAAAGGCCCCATAACACCCTGGTATTTGAACCAAATGCAAGAAAAGTGATCTCCATTGAATTATACGCTAATATAAAGATGATAAACCTCACTAACCCAAAATAAAAATTTTGCAATGATATTAATTTTATCATTGGAAAAGCCCATAATATTACAGATATGATTTTTTTTCCAGACTGTCAAGAGGTCTGTCTTTCTATATTAGGTCTGTTTGGAAAAACTTCCCCATAAGCACTTTTAGAAGAGAAAAATAGGGGAAAATTAAATCAATTTCTCCATAATTAAAATTAGTTTATACATGAGCTAGTTTGTAAAAGTTAACTCCTATTAACTTGGTTAAACTATAGGAAAGAATGAGAAATTGAGTTAAAACCGTGTGTTTCCAAGATTGCTCGAGTTCTTTGTTTATATTGAGAAAACGAAATCAATACAATTACAATAAATAGAGGAGATTCCATATCCTTCAATAACAAAATATGATACGGAAATAAACAAAAATATTCTTGATAATAATACATAATCTAGATATTCCTTATTATAAATGATATGCACCTTATTTCTATAATTATAACAAACTTCTCCAAGCTAATCTACCCTTTTCTTCTTATTTTTCCCCCCTACTGTAAGTGCTTATGGAGAAGTTTCCACTAATCAAACTCATTCTTAGTTACTACACTTTTTTGGATCCTCAGTAATATAATTATCAGACATTTTATTGCCTACAATGACATCATTTAAATTTTAAATTTAATGCAAATACTCATTTTTCATTCAGAGGGGTAGAAACTGTCATGTATATATTCTATTCCTGACCCAAGCTACAATTTCTCCATTAAACTGAAAGCAACCAGTAAAATGTATCCGATGCGTGAAACATTTAATACAAGTGATGGAAACTATCACATAGATTCAACAATGATTCTCGACAAGAAAATATCAAAATGAACGTACCATTTCAGTGCCAAAGTATTGAACTATATTCTCGTGTTCAAATTGACTCAAAAGTGCAATTTCCTGAAAGGAACAAATAAGTAAGTTGAGAAAGAAATCTACAAGAAAAATATTGACAATAAGGTAATAAACTGATACAGTTAATCAACTTTCAAAAATATATTGTACGATATTTCAAAACATAGCATTATATTTGGGTAACTAAGAGAACTTTTTTCTTTTCATCAAAGGACTTCCACTAATGGAAAATGATTTCGAGGCCATTTGGGTTCAACAAAATGTTTTATGTTTTCATTTTCTTTCTTGCTGTCAATTTGTACAGAAAACAGTGGAAACAGATAAAAATAAAAAGTTGTTTCCAATTTCCTATAGAAAAGTTTGGAAAGAATAAACAAAATGAAAACAAGGTGCTACTTTATAATTAAAAGTGAAAGCACAAAACAAAATAAGAAACATTTTTCTCAAACCAAAGCAATAGAGAGAAGAGAGTAATCCCATCTCGCCTGTTCCAGTTGATATACACTTTGCCTTCCCTGATTCCCTTGATCAAGTAGTGAAACTTGTTTTACAGCAAAAAAGAACCCATCCCTACAGTAGAAATCAGAACATATACAAAAATTAACAAAAGGAAAGCACTGGCAGTTAGCACTCAAGTAACCTGTAAAAAATACCGTAACAGGATCAAATATCAAACCCTATGAACTTCAATTTATTTAGAGCTTATCCCTAGGGGCTTTGCTTTGCAGGGAGACTAATCCATACAATGAAGCATTTTGAATGCGAGATATATAGAAGATAGTAAATGTAATTTAACTAAGTGGCCAAATGAACTTAAGATCACCATTCTATGACAAAAATTACCCATATAATGCTTACGTGCATTTCCCAATCCAGAAGAGCAAAAGAACAACTATAGTTTATCATCAAAGAGTTATAACAGTTTAGGAAAGCCCAATAGGGGCCCACCATAAAAACAACAAACATAAAATAATAGAATTTAGAATATTTGGCAAAAGAAAAGAGTTAAACCAATAGTAACTATGATATCCATTGTTTAGAAAAAATCAACACGCCCAGGGTGTAATGGCACGAGCCAACACATGCAACAAACGGATGCACTAATCATAGTCTTTTTTAGTAGATTGCTAACCAAAAGTGCAAGAGAGTTCAAAAGTTCTATTAATATATGTTGAGATATTATCCTGGTTCTATTTGCATGTTTCCTTCCTTAATTTATTTAGTTTCCTTAGATAGCTTGGTCATAATTCCTGAATATTAATGTGTGGAAATCATTCAGCAAAACACAAAAAATCATTTTTCCTTTTATCTCAATAAATCCTATCACTCCTCCAGTGTCAAAAAATTACACTGTTTTCAGAAGAAAGGAAACGATTGACCATATTATGAGCAAGACATTTTCCCAACAACCTCAGTTATGCTTCAGTACACAAACTGAAAACAATGATAAACATTGTCCAAATGAATTCAAGGCTCATTCCACTTCCTAATCTACCCACCATAACAAGTACAATTAATGTTGACAACAAAACTGAATAATAACAGTGAGTAAAACATAAACAAAAACATTTCTCCATCCTCTTCAATCAGAAAAATAAATGTTGCAAGTAGTATCAATTATCCTATGATGGAGGTCAGGTGGACTAAGTCACAATAACGTTTAGACAATACAATATTGTTAAACCATTGAGTATAATTGCATACTCATACGATTCAACAAGTTTGGAGGAGAGAACTAGGTGACGCGGAAGGAAAATTGTGACCTATGCAGATCAGAGTGAGTAATCGCGGTGCTCGCTTATCGAAGGATCGTTTGGGGGTCTCGATCCTTCAATCCTCCTTCGTTGGGTTCTGAAGGGCCCAAAAAAAGCATACCTTGCTTTTGAAGGCCCAGAATAAGGCCCAATAGCTCCACTCAACCTTTTGAAGTTTTGGTGGAGGCCACTTTCCCAATAGCTAACGAACCCACAACCACAAAATGAACCCATGAACCCATGAACCCATCACTCACCGCTGCTCGTCTTTGGTCGTCACCACTCACTGACTCCTTGCCATTCGCTGATTTGTATGTCGCCATTTTGCTTTGTTTCTCTTCCTCTCTATTTTCTCCCATTTGCTCTTTGTTGCAGTTACTATTTTGTCACTAGTGCATTTGCTTGCTGCGGGTTTTATTTATATTTTGAAGGGAAAATGGCATCTAAGTGATGCTAATAGAAAAGGAATTGGAAGGATTGATCCTGCCTAGAGTCTTTGTGTTCCTATTGATGGGAAAGCAAGAAATGTAAAATGTAAATATTGTGATAAAGTATTAACAAGAGGGATTTATCGATTGAAGCATCATCTAGCAGGGACTTCACATGATGTTGTAACATGTATAGCAATTCTTGAAGATGTTAAAATTAATGTTAGATGTGGTTCATGTGTTGTAGCAAAACTTGATTAAGAAATCAATATCTAGAGAAGGCTTATGGGATAGTAGTACGATTGATTCAGAAAAAGCTAGAAAAAGACTAAGTCAAGAAGAGAGTTAGGAGTCATCAAGTATTCTCAAGAAAAGAGACACTCAAATACTATCAATGCCATTTTCAAAAAAAATGAGGGAGGATGCATGTCAAGAAATTGCTCTATTTTTCCACAACAATGTTATTCTATTTAATGTAGCAAAGAGTGAAGAGTCCACAAGGATGTTCAAGTTGGTTGCCAAACATGGTGTTGGATTTAAGCAATAGGTTGAAAAGACCAAATTGATCTTGGAAGAACATAAACTGTTTTGGAAGAAAAATGAATGACAAATGGATGGACTAATAAGAGAAGGACAATACTTAAGTTTTTTGGTAGATAGTCCAAAGGAAAATGTCTTTCTGAAGTCTATTGTCACTTCTAACATATGCAAGACCGCTGAAAAAAATTTCAAGATGACAGATGATGTTGTTGAGGAGGTTGGGGAAGAGAATGTCATCCAAATTATAATTGACGATGCAGCAAATTACAAGATAACGGGATAATTGTTAATGCAAAAGAGACAAAAGTTATATTGCACACCTTCTGCAGCCCACTGCATTGGTTTAATCTTAGAAGATTTTGAGAAGAAAATACCACTCCATCATGACACAATAGCCAATGATAAGAAAATCACAATTTACATCTATTCAAGAACTGGTCTTATTTCCTTATTACACAAATATACTAAAAGGATAGATTTGATAAGACCAGCCAATACTCGTTTTGCCACTTATTATTCGACTTTGAGATGTTTGAATAAAAATAAAGGATCACTTATCAGGATGTTCACATCCAAGGAGTGGCAATCTAGTCAATTTGTAAAGACTAGAGATGGAGGGTTTGAGGAAAATTTGATATTGGATAAGGGATTTTGAAAAATATTTTGAATAGCTTGAAAGGGGCTCTTCCCCTAATTAAGGTGTTGTGAGGGTGGATTCAAAAGAAACCAGCCATGGGATTTATTTATGAAGAACAGGATATTACTAAAGAAAAGATACAAAATCTTTTCAATAGAGTTGGTAAAAAATAATAATAGCTAATTAACTTTCACTTATATTTGATTTTCTAACTTGTTTTCTTCGAAATATATTAATTTATTTATTTTATCTTACTTAGCTACACTCCCCTTTGGGAAATCATTCATCAAAGATGGGACAACCAATTGCATAGGCCATTGGCCATGTAACACTAAGTTCCTGAGTTTAAAGTTGATTATGAGGTGAAACATGGAATATATGATTTGCTTAAATATTGAAGCTCAAATTGAGAGTTTCAGCAAGACTACATTTTCCAGTAGTCTGATAGCTCAACGTGCACTCAAAACTAAAACTTCATCACAATGGGGGAAATCGTACGATGATGAACATCCGGAATTACAAAGATTTGCAATTAGAATATTGAGTTTAACTTGTAGTTGTCCGGTTATAGCGTAATTGGAGTGCTTTTGAAAGGATAAGAATTTAAATTTATGAAATTGATTTTTAACTATTTTTGAGAGACTAATATGATGTGTTATTTTAGTTTTATAATTATTTAGGTCAACACCAAGAAAATAAATTGTTTAACACCAAAAGACCATGAATAATGTGGTGCTTGTGATGGCTAATTCAAGATTGCAAAAGTGAAAGGATGTTAGGAAAACAAAAGACTATAACGATGATTTTGCTTCTGATGATGAATGGAATGGGGAGGAGAATGAAGCAAATTCAAGTTTATATCCTTCAGATAAAGACATCTTGGGGTTGGAGAAGATGAAGGTGCTAGTAGAGGCGGTGTTGTTGCACCTATAGATGATTTGGAGGTTCCTCCACTTGGTGATAATGATGAAGGTCATGGAGGAGATGACATTAATGAAAATGAAGATCATTTGGAGGAGGACAATAATTATCTTGCATTTAATACGAAGGATTTCCTTAGATAGTTTGTTTGTATTAAACATTTATGAATTTATTAGTTGTTTTATGCATGAACATTTTATGAATTATGAACCTAATTTTAGTTGTGTGAGTTATTATTATGTATGAGTTATTTTTATCATCTATATTATTTTTAATGAATGCACATGTTTATGAATTCATATACTAGTAATTCTTACTATTCGAGTTACAATCCTAGAATTACGACTTTTTATCCCCTTTTGATTACTAACTATAACTTTTTTGACTCAGCGGTACCTGTTACATTACATTCAATCAAATTGAAATTCATAGATGGGTGGATACTTTTTAGGCATATTCTCATATCCAAACCTGTCCAGTAGTATTCTAGAACTAACCTTCCAATCTCCTAATTCTAAAACTAACATTACATAACATTATATCCTATACAGATTTGAGCAGAGGGGAATAAAATAGATGAACCAAATCCCTAAAACTGTTCTGGGCGCTACTATAATTGTTCCTCTTTCTCTTAACACAACATTGTAATGTTACTTACTACCACCACACCAGCTGGATCCCTATTCTCTAAATCCAACACAACAGTCAAAAATTAAATAAACAACAAGTCTTACATTTCATTTCTAACAATATCTTTAAGCGAGGAAAAGTGAAGTGAAGGGTACGAAAGCACTTACTCAGAAATCCCTTCATAGACACAGCCAAAAGAGCCACGCCCCAGAAGATCACCCTTCTGCCAGTTACCCGCGGTAATCACACGCTTGATTCTCCCATTAGGAGATATATTATTAGAATTCGGACCTGTGGTAGTGCTAGAAGAATCATCTTCGTTCGAAGTAGAAAACCCTGAAAACTCATCCACAATATCCGCAATTCTCGCCGCGTTTTCCTCCTCTTCTCTCTCCAACCTCACTCCACCAACTTCCCCTTCTTCCTCATCCTCCTTTTCTTCTCGCTCTTCATCTTCATCGGAAGCACTCAACTCCACGTAACTCTCCTTCCCTCCCTCCCCTTTCGGCGCAAAATCCCGCAACAAATCCCACGTGGAACACGTTTCGTCCACCACCGAAACCCTAACACCCGGCGGCGGCTTCAGCATCGGAGGCCGAAAACCCTTAATTCCGCCGCCGCCCCCTGCGGTGCCGCAACCACTACTCTCACCAGAAACCACACACTCATCCAAAACCCTAGCCCCATCCTCGCTCTCAACCGCTTCAATTTCCTCCTTCTCCTTCGCCTCCTCGCCCAACTCCTTCCCGTCGTGGCTCCGGCTCGACGGGATGTCGGAGGAGGAGCGGAGCTTCATGGCCTCCCAGGCGGCGACCGGAATGGAGAAATCCTCCGGACCGGAGAGCCCGAGGCTGCGGCAAATCCGGTCGAACTCACCCTCCACGCCCTCGATTCGGAAGCTCCTGCGGTCGTAGATGTCCATAGAGCGCATATAGAGCGAAGACGACGAGGAAGACGACGTGGAGGCGGAGGCGGAGTCACCGCGCAACGAGGAGGACGATCCGGCGTCGTATTCGAAGTACTTGGCGGCGTTGCGGCGCTCGAGCTTGGGCTGCTGCTTCTTGCCTCGCGTCTTGGTCTTCTTGGAGTCCATGGTTGGGGCCATCTTTCTATTGCCGAATAGTCGAGGTAGGTGATTCATGGCTCGCCAAATCCATCTAAAACGGCGTCGGAATGGGGAAACGCGGTGTTTAGTGTGTTCGGCTTTTCCCAGAGGTGAAGAAAACAAAATGAATAGTTATGTGAATGCGGAACACAGCAAGTAGCGTGCGATAAAAGCTGGTAAACGCTGATAAAAAGGGACAGAAAACGCGGTGCCACGTGGACACCTACACGTGACTCGGATTCTCCAACTCGACAACCTTTTCCGCTTTGTACTGTCTTAACATTGTTTCTCACTTTGTCTCTCTCTGGCCGCCTTAGCCACATTGTAAATTCATTCCTGCATCATTAATTGCTGCTAAACCGTTCTTTATCTTTTTAAGAGGAAATTATGCCTGATTCCTTTTTAGGTTTCCTTAAATTATATTTGTATTCTTATCTTTCTTTTTTGTTACTAGTTTGATATTGGTAAAAATAACTAATTAAATAGATTAAAATAAATAATATGATATAATATAAATTTATAAAATAAATAATTAAATATAAAATTTAATACATTAAAAATAATTCAATGTTATAAGTTATATTTAATACATAATTATTGTATTTTTTAAATATCTTATCATATGTCATATTATCCGAACTCTTTTTTTTTTCTGTTTTTAACCTTTTTTAAATGTAAATGCAAGTAAATAAATTCTTAAGTAAGATGAAGAATAATATATTTATTTATTATCATAGAAAAATATATAATTAAAAAATTGTCTTATCTTGAATTTATTTAAAATTTAAATAATTATTGAAATAAAAATTATATGACCAGTTTTAGTTTAACTTAAAATCAGATATTCAATAATATAAATTTCTAATATTTTACTTGCAATTTGGTTCCATTTTAAATTTAATCCAATACATATGGTTCGAAATCAAGAAAATAGAAAAATTGATAAAAAGATCAATAATTCGTCACATCAATTAGATCAATAAATTCTCAATCATCGTAGGTGAAAATATTTATTAAAAGAAACGCATAAATATGAAAAATGAATATTATTATTTGATAGTTTCATAATTCTAGAATGAATCAATTAAGTTGTACTTAATTGAGTCTTCAAATTGAAGTGTTCGAGACTTTTTGAGATGTTTAGAACTCTTTATCTTATGAATAAGGGAGATTTTATGATATTTAAAAAATAAGTTTTTTATTTTGAATGGCATGGTATCCCTTTTGATAACATTTTTGTTCGAACTAAATTTTAGAAAAATATTAAATTATTAAAATACGAAAGTGTTTTCTTAATAAAGAGGAAATGGTAGTTCTAAGACCAACGTTTCAATATGATTTATGCTTGAATTTACTTCAAAGCAAATAAAATGAATAATTATGATTATTGATTAGTATATTTTTATTCAGTGTTTAAATTTGATCTGTTTTAGAATATAATTGAGAATAAATTCATTGCTTTAAATAATTAGACTTTAATTGAGATTATTAGTTAAATTTTGAATTTAAGCATATTCTCTTATTTTATTTTATTTTTGTTATTTTGCAGAGATTCTATAGGTTCCAAATTTAATCAAATCTTTTCCAAAGATATTCATCATATTTTACTTAATTTAAAGCAAATCTGTTTCAAATAGTTTACAATATCTTTTTGCAGCATATTTAATTAGTATGAGCTGGTATCTGGAATAGAATTTGAAAATAAAATATCTGAAAAATTTGAGAGAACTACAACTTTATTAAAAAGAAGATATTTACAAAATTAATCTTTGACAAATAAGAAAACATGATAATTACAAGGATAATATCTAACACTTAATTATGAGTTAATTTCATGAAGAAAATGAGATTATAAATAGAGGCTTGAAAAGGCATGAAGGACACACAATGTTGCATAGCATAAACTCTAGTTTTATTTTCTTTCGTAATTCTTGTGTTTTAGTCCTCCTCATAGAAAGCTAAACTCCTTTGCGTTGATTCTCTTGTGATTTCACAATGAATTCTGATGTTTCTGTTTAATAAAGTTTTTTGTTTAATAAAGTTTTGTTCTTTGCATTTTCAGTAACAAATGTTCAATATTGTTGGTCTTTTTGAAATCTTTGTTTTTGGAAAAGTATGTTTTGTAACGCTTGTTGAGAATTCAATTATTTTTCCTTAATTACATTTCTTGATTAATTCGAAACATATACATCTCGTATACGCTTGGAGACAACGTGAGATATTGAATATATTACTAGACGCTTGTTTTGAATATTGATTAACTAAATTTACTATTGAATTTGTTGAAAGACGACTTCGAGTTAACTTTTCTCTATCTATATTATTATCTATAGTATCATCTCTCTTTAGTGTCAGATAGTCTAGCACTACATCATATTGTTAATACTGAAATTCTTCTTTTAATTTGTTAGTGAAACGACTGTAATCAATTATCTATCTTTCTTTTATCATTCAAAAATTATCTTTTTTCTTAACCTTTCATGTCCAAAATTTATTTATTTTTCATTAATTAAAGATAAAATTAATAATTCAAAATAATATTATTAGTCAATAAATTTAAGAAACATATATTTTTATTACTTTTACATAATTATTAATCACTACCCTTTTATCATAAAAATATTTAAGTGTGAAACAAGACTACTAATTGAAACCATTGAAACGAAAGTTATTACTCCACGAGGTATTTATTATATCTCATAAAGTAACTTAAATATTAAGGTTCATCTTCTAACGGAAAAATTAATAATTATATAAATAAATAAATGAAAAACTAAACTTTAATTTAAGGAGGATGTCTTTTACAGCATGTTTTGAGTATTATCTCATAAGTGCAAGATATATGTTTTGTATGTTTTGTGTAATATTTCAAAATTGTAATTTGTTATTTTTAAAAGTTTCCAATAAAATTTTGTATGTTTTATGAATAATGTTAACTAATATTACTACACATGGAAAAAAGTTTTGCTTGCAATAATATACCTAATTCAACAATCAGTAATTAAAGATTTCGTTTAATATCTTCTGCCTAATTGTAACTTTTGTAGCCTTTTCTCTTTACCTCTTTATCTTTCTTTGTCTCCACACTTCTTTGTCTCTCTATCCTCTCTCATTTTTACTCTCCACATTTCATCTGTTTCAGAATCTGATCAAACTTTGTTGTAACTTAGGAGTCCGGGACCATTTCTAGCATCAGAATCTCAATCAAAGTAAGTTCCTATTTACTCTGAGGATCCTTTGTTTTCTGTTTTTCCTTAAGTTTTTGTTATCAAACTTAGTGGGAACAATTGATAGAAGTATTCCTCTCAACTCAATTAAGATTATACTGAAATTTAGTGTTATTTGGATAACTTGTTTTAGATCTCTAGAGTTGGACTTATGTTACTGTCTAGTTAGAGGAATTGATTTGGAGATCATTGTCTCAGGTAAGGGAAGCTAGTTTTAAGTCTTTCAATTGTAACTTAAGTTAAAAGCTTTGATTATGATGAATTTTGGTTTTAAGTTTCAATTTCTATTACAAATGTGTCTTATGATGAAATTGGTTGATTTTGTATATAGTATGAATTGTGATATTGATAGCTTGGTAGACAATAACTGTTTCTAAACATTGTGAATTGTTAGATTGATATGGTTGTGTATGATGGAATTGAAATGATATGTGTGATGTCTGAATTATAGATTCATGTGTAATCATTTTGGTTAAAATGAAACCAGTGTATTGGGGGTTAAAAGGAAATCAAGGTATCATGGTTACATAAGCATCTATATACTCAATATGATTGAATTGATATGTTAGGTGTGATGACTGAGTTATAGACTCATATGTAATCATTTTGGTTGAAATGAAACTAATGTACTAGGGGTTGAAAGGAAATCAAGGTACCATGGTGACATATGCATCTATTTACTTTAGTATGATTGAATTGATATGTTATTTGTGATGACTGGGTTATAGACTCATATGTAATCATTTTGGTTGAAATGAAACTAGTGTACTGGGGGTTGAAAGGAAATAAATGTATCATGGTTACACATGCATCTATATGCTTCAATATGATTGAATTGCTATCTTATGTGTGATGATTGAGTTATCGTCTCATATGTAATCATTTTGGTTGAAATGAAACTGGTGTACTGGGGTTGAAAACAAATCAAGGTACCATGGTTACATATGCACCTATAAGCTTCAAAATGGTTGAAATGATATGATTATTGTTATGACTGAATGATGAGTACATATGCAATCATCTTGATTGAAATGAAATCAAAGTACTGGAGATTGAAAGGAAATCAAGATACGATGATTGCAAATGAATCATTATAAAGTCAATAGGCTTGAAATAGAGTATAAAAGATTGTGATTGGATGATCGACCTATTTGTATTTGACTTAAGAGTTTTATTTAAATTCTTAAATCTATTCATTTCATTTCCTTTTAGTTTTTCAAGTTGAAAAAATTATTTCGCTAGCTTACCTTTGTGTGTATTGTTATGTTTTAAATTGCGATGACTATACTATATACACGAACAGATGCATATGTAGGTTTTGAAGCACCTTAAGGAGTACATACCTTAATATTCTTTCTTTTGCCATGTATATATTGTATATATGTTTGATGTATTTGAAGGCTTTATGACTTTAAGTTGGTATTTCTTTTGTAATGTATATAATTATACATAAGTTTGATGTATTTGGGTTGGATGTGTAACATTCTAAAAAAAATGAATGATATATATATTATTTTTGTTTTTACAAATTATATATACAGATATGTACAATTGTATGTATAATAAAATAGTGAATAAGGTGAATATTTAGATCAGTCAGATTTTCACCTTTTGGCTTTGACTTGCTTCTTCTGTATTACCTCTCGGTTACCGTATCAATGAGTCTTTCGGCTTTGACTTGCTTCTTCTGTATCACTTTTATGTTGTCGCATCGATGAACCTTTTGACTTTGACTTGCTTCTTCTATATCACCTCTCAGTTACCGCACATCAATGAGCCTTTCGGCTTTGACTTGCTTCTTCCGTATCACCTCTTGGTTACCACATCAATAAGCCTTTCCACTTTAACTTATGTCTTCCAAATCATCTCTCAGTTTCAGCATTAGTAAGCCGTATGATTGGACCCAAAAGGATTTGCATAACTCTTATTTATCTAAGTTATAATAAAAATAATACTAATATTAATGATACTAGTAGAGATAAAGCTCAAATCACTGTTTGCATTTAATACTCAAATAAGATAAACTTGGGTCATTTTTCATCAGTTCACTGTGCCACATCAGCATGACCACGTCATTTTTACCATCACGTTAACAAATTTCACCATTAAAATATAATTAGAATCCAACCAAATGGAACTAGGTAATGATTACAAATGACACTATAAATATGTATGTGTGTGTGTATATATCTATATATATATATATATATATATATATATATATATATATATATGTGTGTGTGTATATATATATATATATATATATATATATATATATATATATATATATATATTACAACTTATTTTCAATCTTTCAGTGAGGTACCCCTAAGCCTCACATGTTTCTAAATTAGTTATCAATTTTATTTATTTCTTTTCAAGTTCAATATTATTATTTATACTGATTTTGGCTTATAATCTCTTTGTATTTTGACGCTGTGATTACCACACTTGATCATGTTGTTATTTATTGAGATACTTTTTGCGGTTGGAGGATTATTCCTTGAGGATTTAAATGGGTAGAAGTTATATATCGTTGGCTGGAGGTTGATATTATGATTACTTATTTATCCTAACTATTCACTACTATTGTTATCCTCATATTATTTATAACTCACTAGAATTGTTATTTCCATATTATTTATATATTTATGGTGATTTATTCGAAAAAGGAAAGTTTGATATTCCTAAATTATTTGGAATGTTCACCATTTACCACTTTTATTGTTTTAAAATGCAACTATTTAAAAACGTATGTATATCTCACTTTTCCCTCTCTTTTCTTGTTTGCTCAATATGAACTAAATCAAATGATAGATCAAAGATAAATGAATGCCACCAACACACCCATTTCTTTTACGGCAGGCATTTTTGCATTTTTTACTTGAAACGACTGGAGCACCAATGTAGTGGAGAATTCCGCAACCTTTAGGGGAACTGCCCATTCTATTTTTTTTTGTTTGTTCAGTTTGAGAATGTCCCTCTAGTGTTGGATGGTCCTGTAATTGTAACTTTCTTCCTACCTCCTACATTGTACGTTAATCTATTTTCATTATAGATAAAATAAGATTAGAATAGTAATATGTGGTTAATATTATAGAAAATATTGTACAACAATCATGTACATTATATGTATAGTTTAACGTAATGATGTAATCCAAAGTGTTGTATAAATTAAAATTATGTAACATAAACTTTCGGTGAAGTAATGATTTTGTACAATAAATTTAATAGTCATGTAAAATATATGTATAGTCTAATGTGATTATGTAATATGAAATATTATAAAAATTAACCGTATGTAATATAAATCTCTCTTTTATTATAGAAAAAAAAATATGATTATATATATTGGCAATTTGGCCTCTCGGTTTCTTAACTCAGCCACTCGGCCTCTTGGTCTCTTAACTCGACCACTCGGTACTCTAAACAATGGGGTTATAACTTAACTTATAACCATAAGAATTAATCTCACTTTATTTGACATATAGTTTCATATTCCACTTTTGATAATCCCCACTAAACATCAAAATTTATTTAGGATGTGATTAATTGAGTATTTCTCATTAAAAACATTGGTACAATCATAGTTACTTTTCTCGAGAATTCTTGCCACCTGTTAATAAAAGAGATATAGGTTGACTACCTAACCTTAGCGAATTCTGAGTAGGAATCAGATAGTATCAAGGTAGGCCTGTGAAATATCTTAGTGGAGGGCATTATTGTACCCATGTATTCACCTACTTGAAATACTGCCTTATACCCCACCCGATCCTTGTCTCTCATCCCTCAGTGTACCAAACTGTAACTTATCAAATACAAATACTCTTACATTAACTTGGTCTCAACTCTTTGAAATCTATGACTTTTTCATAACATCACATAAGATAATGATCATCAAGACTTAACATATTTATTTTAATTAATAATTTTTACACATAATTCAAATAGATACAACCAGTAAAATAATAATAAAGCATATATTTAATTTTCTTTTATCCAAGTTCATCAAAATATTTACTTTTACTTTATATGTATTTCTTTTATAAAAATGATATTTAAGTTATTAAGAATTAAAGTAAGAACTTCAAACAAATGTAATATGATAAATAAGACCAATGTGCAACTAGAGATAAAATAAACAAGACTAGTGTATAAGTGGAGATAAAGTCAATAACATGTGTGCGTAACTGGAGATAAAATAAAAAAAATAAAAAGGATGAGTGTGTAACTAAAGATAAAATAAATAATATCAATGCGTAACTAGAGATAAAATAAATAGGTTTAGTACGAAACTAGAGATAAAATAAATAAAATTAATAGAAAAACAAAGAAAATAAGATAATATATAGTTCAAGATAGTTCAAAATAAATAAAAGATTAATAAAGCACATAATTTTATTAAGATTAACATAAAAAAAGGCTTAACATCACTCTCACCTTATCTTTAAGTGGAGAGACACACTAGGAATAAAACTACAAATCCTTATGGAAGGTTTAAGAGTTACTTTGTTTCAAATTTCCTTTCTATCTTTCTCTCTTCCTTCTCTCTCCCCTTTCTCTCCTCTCTCTCTTCTTTTCTTGTAACTTTTTTCTTCACCTCATCCCTTTATATACACATAAATTTATTTATTTTTAAAAATTTTATTTAAAATCATGATTACTAAGGAATCTTTTATTCTTATCTTACCTTTTTATTATTTTTATTTTTTATTTTTTATTTTTTATAAAAGAATAATGATTACAATACATTAAATGTAATACTATCTTCTTATATATTTTTTCTTTTCTTTTTTTTTTCTTTTCTTTCTTAACCATTATAAAGTTATTTTAATTATTTATTTTTAACGATTATATATATATAATAATTAGTTACTTAAGTTTTTCATTAAATTTTTATTTTTATTAATATTATTTTCTATTTAAATAATCATATATAATCTTTTTAATATTCATAAATATGTTTTATTTATATTATTAATTTATATATATATATATATATATATTTTTATTAATATTTTTATTTAGTCCTAATGTTTCTTAAAAAAATTACTTCATTTGTTTTCTAATATTCACAAAAGACAATATTTTTAAAATGAGAATTTAATCACAAGAATTAAAAGTAAGATTTTCTAGGTCTTATTTTAAAATAATGATAAAATAATTAATATAGTTATTTTAAATTAGAGATGTTACACAAAACTTATTGAAATATAATTGAATAAATTAGAGAATAAAATCAACAATATCTCAAAAATAGATTTGGAAAATAATAATATGTAAAGCAACAAAGAACTAAAATGGGAAACAAAATCTAAAATTCAAGAAATTTGGAAAATGAGAAACTGCGAATAAAATCTGAAATAGAATACGATTCTGAGATCCTTGGAGCAAAGAAACCTATAAAAAGATATAAGCTTCAAGGTAAAGAATCAAGTTATACATTAGCATTAAAAAAAATAGAGTAGAACAGAGCATTGCTATTTTCTTAGTTTTCTTATTTTTCTGATTGTAATTCTTTTGTTTTTTCTTTGTATGGAAGACTAAACACTTTTTGGTTGATTCTCTTGTAATTTTGCAATAAATTTTGAGGTTATTTTAAATAATGTTTCACTCTTCAATTTTCTGAAATAGTTTGTGTTTTACTGTTGATCTTTTTGAGTTCTAACTTATGTTATTGAAATCCTTTTTGAACACATATTGATAATTCATTTCTATTCTCTAATTAGAATTCTTGTTTAGTTTGCATTATTTTGAGCAATCTCTTATTTGCACAATACAAGAGGTAAAATATTAAAAACCCTATGACTAAAGTAATGAATATATTTGTGGACGTGTGTTTCATTAATTATATTCTCTTGAATTGGTAATGCATGTTGGGTCAATTCAATTCCAGTTTGGATATTGAACGAATGATACATATGTTAATTAATGAAAAATTCATTGTTGAAAGAACTTAAGAGTCAAGCTGTTTCTTCACTATTTTTACAGTGTCTATCATATTTTTATGCTTAACAATCTTCAAACTCCCATTTTATGTTACTGTTGCTTTTCTTTCAAATGAGTTTTAGACATTGATTGAAAAAATTCACTTTTGGATTCGTCGGAAGACAACTCAGGGTTAACTTTCCCCTATATATAAAGTCATTTCTTCGGGTTTAGACGATCTAGCACTGGTTTAGGCGGTATGAAACTGAAAATACATTTAATTTCGTTGTGAAAATGACAGTGATCAAATATCTGAATTGGTTTGTTTCCTCTTAGTGTGATATAAGGGTAGGATACAACCTCTTGACTGTATTTAGGAGTTGATCTTGTATTGTTTCCTATATTGCATATGTTTTGCATGTGTTGAGTGCTCATATAAAGCATATAAAGATGTTGTATTCTAGTTACTCTAAAGTTGAATAATTGAGACTGAATGTAGGATCAGTTGTAATCTAAACTTGTACAAATTCATGTGTGATATCTCTCTTTCTCTATCTCTTTTATATTGTAATTGCTTATCTTTATCAATATTGATTCCACAATCAATTGCATTCAATTTTCTAATAAGAACAATTTTTCATAGAGATTTAAAAAAGGGTTAATCTTTTCCAAAAGGTTTTCAAAACCAATTCACCTCTCTCTTGGCTTAGCTTAACTTTACATTCTTTTCCAACAAGTTTTGAGAAAACAAGTTTGAAAAGAATTTTAGATAGTCCATATGTCAAACATGAAGTTGAATCTGACTTTCCATATCAAACGCAACCTCTTAAGAAAATTAATTGATAGTGCTTATGTCAAGCAAAACCATGTCTATTTGCACATCATCAAACAATATCTTACAAATTTCAAAAGTCTTAAAACCCTCCTTTCTTATGTTTTGACATATTTTTCACATATGAAACCTCAGAAAGACAAATATTTCACAAAGATAAGGTTTTGCAAAGAAAGGTTACTCTTGTGTGTCGTTAAGTAGATAATGTATATTATATTGCATTAAGAAGTTTTCCAAGTGTTATCGCATGCAAAGCGAATATGTTCAAGTTGAATGGTTGAGATTCAATAGTCATTTATTATTATATTCGATTTCAACAAACCCTTTTTTTATTGTGCTGGTGTGCTTAAACAACTAAGTGTAAAACATAATTTTATGTGTACAAGATCATGTCAAATGTAAAGTGTCTAATTAGCCCAAGAGGCGCAACTTGTGTGGTTAGACAACATCGTTTAAAATGTACTTCATCAGTGTTGCAACCGGGTTCATGACGGGAAACGACAATAAATTGTTTTTAAATTTATAAAAAATATTGAATAAAGATGGAGTCACCACCGTAGTTTATTATGAAAAACTATGAAAAAACTAAGAAAAAAATGTATGCAAAATAGATACAGATTCGGAGTCGGTTTTGTGTGGAAAGGTATTAGCACCCCAATAGCGTTCGTCCTAAGACAATACCTTTAATTAAATAAGAAAAATGAGTGTGTGGTTTTATAAAATGTTATTTTTCCCAAAAATAATAACAATAAAGATACTAGTAAATACAAATTAAAAAAAATATTTTTAATTTTAGACCTGATAAGGATTGACCTTGCTTCTGCCTATATCCATGCATGATGGAAAATCAGGGTTTACATAGTTCTAGTTTGAAATTGTTTAATGTGATATTGGTATTCTTAATTTTGAAAACTTATATTTTTTTATTATTTTTAAAAATATTTAATATTTTTAATTTTTAAAATTTTGATATTTTTTGTATTTTTTTAAAGAAAAAAAATCGTATTAGATATTGTTTGATGTGTGCGGTCATTTAAATTTCTAAACCAAATAATAAAAGTTTTTTTAATTAAATTCGCATGAATCGAGTAGTAATCTAGAAATTTAATCGAATTATTTTAAAATAAACACAAAAACATTTTTATATTTTTCAATTTTAATAAAATTTATACTGGAAAATGACTAAGAAAATGAGATGAAATTACATAACAACTGATATTACAAAATAATTAATAAAAATATTGAACATAATGTTTAAGGTAAGTTTTTTTTTTATTTTCTTCATTTTTTATTATAAAAATGTCATGTATGTATAAAAATAAAAGGTGTAAAAATAATGGAGGTAATGGGCAAGAGGAAGAAGGCTTAGATTTTTGCTTAGCCTAGACACATTCTAGGGTTGCAAAGGGGCATCTCGTTAAGCCAAGGCTTAATCAATTACATGCCCCCTCCTCTTTAGGTTCCAGACTTATGTTAATTCTATTCCAACAAGTATATTGGGTCCACAAGTAATATAATGAGTAAGAGAGTATCGTATCCTCAGGGAACGGAAATTGTAGATTGACTCAATATCAATTGTATTATGAACAAAGATTTAACAACAATAATTTGTTGAGGTAACTGAATATAAAAAGTAACTTGAAACGCAATTAATAATAAAGAGGAAAAATCAATAATAATAACAACCTTGGGATTGAATAATAATATTCTCCATTCTCATATACTCTTAACTGAATTCAATATTGTTTTTTCCAATTATCAATCTGCGCAAATAAAAGCCTTTTCAACCTGATTTCTCTAGCATTGAATTTCATAAACTAAATTTTCTAACTTCTATGTCTAGTTATTAAAATAATTTAATTAGCAATAAGATCAGTTGCTATATGCAGTCATTACTCTATAATTCATTCCTGAACTTATAAATGTAATGCATTAACGTTTGGTTCTAATTCCAAAAAGTGCTTTTCAGTCACAGAGAAATTTAAAGTATGACAATTTAATATAAAACGTTAAACAAATATAAATTGAATAAAACAATATCAAATAAATATCAAGAGTACATTTGAAGTGGAGAAATTACATTCAACCCCAAGAAGAAGAAAATTAGCTACTCATGGTAGCCATGAAAATACAAGAGGAAAAGAAAGATCTTGATCACAACGACTAGGAGAGCGTTCCCACAAATGAGAGATGGTAGGTGATGGATGATCATTTTCGTTACCCTATCCCTCCTTTTATAATGTTCACCATTTGAGTTGGTTACTTTGAGCCGTTATCTCATGATTTGCACTCTAACTGCTGCCCTTGAAAATAATAACAGCTTTAAGTGGATTTTAGCCCAGGCTATCTCCCTCGCTCCAGCGAAAAGTCACTTATGCTCCTTTTTCTTTAATTCTGCACTCATTCTCTTTCTTCTTTTAGTTGGAACTAATTTTCCACAAAATCCTCTCTTTGCAACATAAAACTAATTAAAAACGAAATATCTAACAAACCTCAAATTAAAACCAAATTAGTCAAATAAAATCTCAAACTAAAACAGAATTAAAACAAAAATCAACCAAATCTTCCTAAATCTAACCTATAATTAACAGCTATCAACTTAATGTGATCTCATTCTCTCTCATTCACTTGAAGCTTTATTAGGATAAAGGAGGTGCAGCGGCTGCAGCTAATGAAGGGAGTCAACAATGGCGAGACTACTAACGATGACGTCAACGTGATGAAATTTGTGTGGGGCAGAATGGGGCCCTTCGGCTTACGCAGAGAAGAGTAGCAGTAGTTAATGGGAGATTGAACCTTGGCAAGACTGTGTGGGCATATGTCGATGGCGGCCATGAAGAGTGACGGTTGTCGTGGTGAAAGGAGACAACGCGAAGAAGGGTTTCTAGCAGTGTCTCTCCTCGTTGACGACACCAGTGGTGGTGGAAATTCATGATATCATAGTGTCTTGTGGGATAGCATAAGGGATTTAGAAGTGTGCCTGAGGCAGCAACTTCTGAAATCAATACGTTCTAAATTATATCTATATAATTAATTGCATTTTGAGAATGTTTTTTGGGACTAGTTGCTTATTGTTTCATGAATTTGTTGTTCAGGAATGAAGAAATCGAATCACAATTGACGAAATGAATGATTACATAACAGAAGCAACGATAATTAGGAAAAATCAGAGCATATACCTCTTGAAGCCTCCACTGATTTCACTTTTTGAAAATTTTTTGTATGACTTGGCCTTTTGAATGTTCTTCTTTGTGTATATCGTTATCTGCATTTATGTGAACTCAATAAGTCTCTATATCTCCCTTCTATAATTGTTGTATTGTTTCTGTCATTGTTGATGCCTTTTTCTCTATTTTGGAATTGTTGGTTGTATATGCTATGTTTGGTTTTAAGCTTTATTGGTGGGTGCTGATGGGTTTGTGCAAATTGATATCTATTGGGAGGTGTACACTCCTTCATTCACCCTCTACAATATGATTCTTGATGTGGGAAGATGATGTTATTACGCCACTTTTCCTCTTTTCAAAATCCTTCTAATTTATGAAGGAGGAATGGAGTTGTATGAATTTTTTTATGCAAGAGTGAAATTTTTCTGCGTCAAATGAAAGAGTTTGGGTTTGTGCCGGAAAAATCATAGTGGTTTGTGTGTGCAAAGTTAAAGTAGCGTTGTTCCCTAAAATGACTCAACTCATCTTTTTTTTTTCTAATTTTTCTCTGATCTTTCAATTCCTTCTGTGCTTTTTTTTTTCAATCAATACTCTTTAAGAAACTGAAGAATAAATCATATTATTTCTCTATTATTTCCAATTAATTAAAAATAATCGAACTATTCAATTCAAATCCAATGAATTATCTTTAATTTTAGTTAAAAGGAAACAGATCAGTGTAATGGAATGTGGAGCAACATGTGAGAGCGGTTTAGGAGGATAATTTGACCTGTTGACCTAAGAGGGGAGAGAGGGAGTGCGGATTGAGGAAATGAGAGGTTCTGCAAGAAAACTGGTCTGGCCCAAAAGAATGAGGGTGCAGATAAAAAAAACATTGGTGTGAGTAGCAGACTTCATTTCTTTATTTGAAACCTTAAGGGGTTGGGCTTCTAATCAACTTTTATTTTTTTGGAGACTATTTTCAAATGGACCAAATTTTCTTTTCTCTTTTTTTAATTTAATTTAAATGATAAAGCCAATGAATATATTTTTTATTTTTTTTACTAAAATGATATAGACAACCATGAAAACTTTTTTTTTTTTAACTTTTTCTTGGAAAAAAAGAAAAATAAAGAAAAAGGTAAATCTCAATTAATTTCAACAACTAACTAAATGATAATTTTTCCAATTTTTTTTCAATAATTGATTAGAAACATTTTTCTTTTTTTTTATTATTTTTTATTTATTTTTTTGTAATTTTATTTGTCCAAACGAAATTGGGTGTTAACAATCAGACAAACGCAAGTGTGATGCACATGCATCTTCTAAGATAAACACAAGTCTTAAATAGTTAATTATACATGTCAAACTTTAATAAATGTTTATTTTAGGATTGTAGGTATTATAAGTTTTTTCATTCTTTTAAGAAGATATTGCAATGTCTTTTCAACATCAAGATCTCTTGAAGAACATGAAAAAAGTTGATTCGTACAAATAACTTCTCGGGAAAAGGTAGATATCAATGTTGCGAACTCAGTTAGTTGTATCAAACCTTTCATTTTACTTAAAAGATGAGAGAAGCCACATGCATAGGTCTGTAAAGCTCTACCATGTTCTATATTGTTGCCAAAGAAGCCACATGCATTCAATGCTAAGTCAATAGTATTTAACGTATCTTGAAGCCTCAAAGCACACTCAGGCCCAAGAAATAGCCATAGTAGAATAAGACACTCAAGATTTATATATAGAAGATCTTCCAACAAGAACTAGCACAAGATCTTAAGTTATCCTTAGCCTCTGTAGTAGTGAGAAAGAACATTATCCGTATTCAAGAGTAACCTAAAAGAGTGAAACAAATCTTGTATCTATCATAAGACATAACCTCTCTTTTGGTGAACAATCTACTAATCTCTTATATCACTTTCTTTGTAAATATCTTAGTTTTAGCCAAGAGTCCATGTTTCAAAAAATACTTGGCTTTAGTCAAGAGTGGTTGTTGTCCAAAGAATACTCAATTTTAGTTAGGAGTGATTGTGTTCCAAATAATACTCAGTGGGTTATATAGGAGTGGTTAAGTTCCAAATAATACTCAAGGTTTTAGCCATGAGTGGCTGCCATCCAAATAATACTTGGGGTTTTATTTAGGAGTGGTTGTTCTCCAAATAATACTTGAGTTTTTAGACAAAAATTGTTGTAGTCCAAATAATACTTGGGTTTTTAGTTAAAAGTGGTTATGTTCCGAATAATAATCATTTATATACTTACAACATTAATTTGCTTAGTGAAACTTGATCAGTTGTTGTTAAGGAAAAATCCAACACCCTATAATTTTATTAAGTGTTGAAAACATCCAAGTTCAAAGCATGATCATGCATTGCCTATAAGACTAATATTTTGATGTTAAAACATTTTGTGTTCAATGACAAATGCATCAGTCGCTCATATAGCAAGTAATATAT
>Ga0209700_101083_pt1 | contig 55033 bp, 18 predicted proteins | sample SiratroredBW_FD_187528 | JGI IMG/M metagenome (GOLD analysis project Ga0209700, IMG submission 187528) | Root nodule microbial communities of legume samples collected from California, USA - Siratro red BW (SPAdes) (version 2) | ecosystem: Host-associated > Plants > Roots > Nodule | place: USA...
AAAAAAAAAAAAAAAAAAAAAAAAAAATATATATATATATATATATATATATATATATATATATATATATATATATATATATATATATAATTATTGGAATCTAATTATTTGATGAATTAGGTATAAATCAATTTATTTTTCATATATAATATATATTGTTACAATAAATATATATTAATGTTAATAATTGTTTCTTGTTTATAATTTATACATTCTTTACATTTTTCTAATAATTATTTTAGTGTAATAAAATTAATAAGGAGTGTTTTGTAATTTTCAAAGTCAATGATATTTAGTAATTTTCACTTCATTTACAAGGGCTATTTCGTAATTTTTAATTTTATCTCTTCAAATCTCTTCATATAAGCGAAAATCCAATCCTAAAAATCTCTCCTAATCCATCATCTCAAATCAGGTCAACCAAACAACCTTCATCCACTCAAATCCATCTTCTTGAATAATAAGTTTCCTCAAATCAGTCCAACCAAACACAACCGGAGAGGTATGATTTTTTATTAGTTTTTATTTTTCTTTCTTTAACAACCTCTTTATTGTAAAAAAACACATCCTGGTCTTATCATAAAAAAGACGACGTTGTTGCATTTTTTTTTTTCCATAAAAAATACAAATACTCAACTTAGTTAACATATATTATGTTTTGATTTTTACTAAATGTTATTATATCATTGAAAGTAATTAACTTTTATGATCATTGCTTTAAATATCTAAAAGAACTGGTAATCAATAAAAATGTAGACATTTTTGTAATAATAATATATCAATATCAAATTATTTGAATATTATTTAGATATTTTCTTCTCCTAAAACACTTTTATAGTTTAAAAGGTATGAATAAACTTTAAAGAGTAGTTAAAACATTTAATATTTAATATCTAAAGTGTATAAAATATTTGATAATGCTTTCTTTGTCTCTAATAATTAATGCCATATTTTTTTTACTATTTTTATTTTTGTAAACAATACGTTTATCTTTAATTTAAAATTTTAAAAATAATTACTTTATAAGTATTATTTTTTATACAATATTTTTTTATTTTTATTCAATATGAAATTAAATTCATATTTAAAATTAAAAAAAATGCATTCGATTAAATTAATTATGTATGGTCTTCCTTGAGAAGAATATAAAATTCTAAAATTCAATTAGTAAAATTTTACAATTTTTATTTTTAATTTTAATTTTTATTCAAATAATATATTTTATCATAAAATAATTTAAATTTTCTTTAAAAGTGCCTTATTCTTTTAAATTTGTCTATCTAAACACATTATAAATTGTTTTATCCATTTTTTTACATTAACGTTATAAATCATACCTTAGAACCTAAATCAGATTTTAACGTAGCGTATATACAATTTTGTTAAAATTAAACGAGTTCATATAATAGAATGAAAAAACTGAGTTCCTTCTTACATATTTAAGATTTTTTAAATAATTATTTGCTTTTATAGATTTAAATGATAAGTTTATATGATGTCTTCCATCTTTATTTTTCTTTTTCTCTTTTTTTTTTTTCTCTCTTAACAATATTCTTCCACTTTTTCTCTAATTTTCTTCTTCTTCCATACTTTATTTTTTTCTAAATTTGATCACATTATGTGGTAACCTAAATTAAGGACCATTTTTATATAACAAGACTTTCAAAGTAAATTCCTATTTATCTTAAAACTATTTTATTATTTCTATTTTTTAATAAATTTATCATTAATTTTGATAGAATGAGTTGAGAAAAGTCATTCTCTTAACTTGGTTATGCTTATATTAAAATTTGATAATATTTGGATGTTCTTTTTTTAAATCCCTATTATATAATTTTTCTGCTTGTATTTGGAAATTTCCTTTTTAAGGAAAATATTTTAGGTAAAACAAGCTATTTATGGTGTTTTATGTAACCTTAAGATGGATGGTCTAAATATGAATGTGACTGGTCACAAAATTTTGGTATTCTGTGCAGAAATTTTATTTTGTTTCAAAATTGTTTGAATGTTGAATTGAAAATGAGTGAATGTGATATTTGAAATGTTTAGAAATTGTATTATTAAAATGTTTTTAAAGATGTCTTTGAAAACTTATTTGATTATGTTGTTGAGACAAACTTTTGTGATATTTTTACTCAAGTGAAAATATAAATGTTTATGTTAAATGTGAAATAAATATTAAACTATATATTTAATTGATTTTGTATCTTTGTTTAAATAAGTTATATTATATGACAATGTTTATTAAGATTGATAGAATTTATGTTCATTTATTTGGTATAAGATATTATTTGATTTGTGTATTAAGTGTTGGCATCTACACTATATCAAAAATCTTCATACTTCATTAATGATCTAAGTCATATAGACTAACATATCATATGATGAGAAGTTGAGAAGGAAGTTTTTACATACCATGACCACGACTTGGGTTGTAATAAACTTACCATTCATTCTCTTAGGTTCTTTTATAAATCTAAGTCTTATATATTGATTAGATGTTAGTATCTTGTAAGATATATCTAGTATGTGTCTTTGGAAAAACCTTTAGTTGATATTTGACATATATCCAAGTATGATTTATATTATTGTTGTCCATTAATATCTTAAGGAAATTAAATGTTTTAATTAAAATACGGTTTCTTATATTCTTTCTTATGTTGAAAATTTATTTCAATAACATACATATATATATAAGGAAAAACATATGGAAGAGAATAATTTATTTTTTACTTTTTGTTTATAAATAATTATATATATATATATATATATATATATATATATATATAAATAATGTATGTTTGTTTAAATTATCCTTTTATATTACTATAGACATCTCTAATAAGTTTATAGTTAATTTTTAGGGTGTTATAATTTATACTTTTAAAAAAAAAATTATTTACCTTTTATATCTATTTTTCTATATTTATTTTTCATTTCAATCCTAATATGATTTTTTTATTACATTTTAGTTCCTCGAAGTTATCAAACAAAAGAAAAAATCATTATGAAGTGATGCCAAAAGTGTTTAGAAAAAAAACATATCACCATTCTTATTTAATATTCTTATTTAATGGTACAGATAATCGGATTTAGAACATAATCCATTTTTTAAATAATTAAAATCATAGTTATCAAACTTGCAAGTTGACCAGTGAACGAATCTAAATTTGGGGTTAGGTCACAAGCTAATTTGTAAGTAGATTTTAACAGACTCGAAGCAGACTCGAACAAACTCGATTCAAAATCGCGAGTCCATCCGATTTAACAAGTTATTCCTCACTTTCGTCTACCTTAAATATCAAAATCGTTGTCGTGTTGCAGTCACCCTTATCTCGCACTTGCTATCATCTCCCAGCCACCGTCGTTGTAGTTTCGCGTTTTGGTAGATGGAGCAGAGTTCCTTTGGGACCCTGCATAAGTGGATTTTATTAGCTACTGAGTGCCTTAATCCAGGTTCGTTTTTATCGTTGTTGATTTTTTTAGGTGGTGCGGGTAGAAATGACACATTACCTTCACTTCCACCTAAAAAGTTAAAATACAATGAAAAATAGAACAAATATTTAATTTTGTAAAATTTATATTACAAATTTCTATCTTTTTTGAAATTTTATATAAAATAAACTCTAAAGCGTGTTTGGTTTAGACGACCGATTCACATGGACGGATAATCATCACAAAAATGCAAGAAAAGTATATAACTCGATGCATATAAAATTATTTAAAATTAAATGAAACTTTCTTTACTTATTTTCTTGGCAAAGGTGTGAAAATTTAAGACAAAAATGATATTTTAATTATATTTATTATATGATTAATTTCTATTTTTGATTTATTAATATTAATATTTATATTTATATTAAAATAAAATAAATATAACTGATTATATAATATAACATAATAAAAAGAATAATAATAATAACAATTATTAATTATTACATTAAAATAATAATAAAATTACAAAATAGTAATAAAAAATAAAAATATTAATAATAATTATAAAATAAGATAATTATAAAAATAAATACTAATAATATTAATGTTAAAAATAAAAAATAATAATAATATCATAAATAATAGTTTTTAATAATAAAAATAATTATAATAAAATTAAAATTTATAATAATAATTAAAATAATTTTTTAAATAATAATATTAACAATAATTATTTTATTTTATCTATAACATCAATTACAAATTTTTATATATTTTTTCTTCATTTCTTATTATCTTTTTCTTAATCCAAACAGATATACTTTTCACTTATTTTTATTTTAAATCCATCTCTTCAAATCTCCTAAAATCTCCTCCTAGACGAAACATAACCTAGTCAGCTGTACGAGTCAAGTTTACAAACTACTCACCAGTTACGTAAACTCTCGAATCTAGTTTACGGCATGTAAACTCTTGACTCTGAAGAATGTGATAACCTTGATTAAAATTGACTTTCCAAACCAAAACTTATTATGATTTCATTATAAAAACCAATAGCCTATCCCCGGGCATATATCAAAAGAGTGCAGAAATGAAGATATGATTCGTGTAATCTGAGGAAACTAAACAGTAGACGTGAGATCCTATTAACAAAAACGAAAATGGCCTTATTCCAATTAAGAAGATAATCTTTGTGGTGGAGTACTCTTGATAGCTCCTATTCTTTGAGGAGGCCATACAACATGGGTAGCCCTTCCCCGGATTAGGCCCAAAAGAATCTGCAAATTTATCAGGTCACACCAAAATTATAAGAAAAATCATTAGCCATAATCCACATTACAGCATAAACAAAGTCCACAACACCCAATTAGAAAGTATGTTCTGTCAATCCTAACATTTTGTAACTTCCTAACTGCTAAGAGTTTGGTAATTTGGTGATATACTAGTTTACTGTCAAGGGTTGCCTAGGTGCACCAAAAGACACAGCTACTAAGCAAATTGAAACAGTGGAATATAAATTATTAACTTGATCTGGTGGTGACTCTAGTAAATAGAATTTTTCTTGAAGACATAAAGCAATCTAATCTAATCTAATTTAATGACCCTGAATTAATCAGAAAAACTCCTAAGCTCTACTGATTTGAAATAAGTCAACACAATTCAATTTGACACATAATAAATCTTCATTCTTTTTCTAGCAAACTAAGCCCAGCTAGTCAAGCTCTACCCGGTAATTATAATGAACCATCATTTCTTCTGCTCATCTGTTAACAGAAATCTTAAGGTTTTTCTCACAATGTACAGTATGATTCAGAACTCCTCCTCAATTTTATATTCTCTCATTTCAAGCATTGACCCTTTACATGATACTTATTTTTCTTGCTTCATTTTGCATATCATAACATTATAATGCCAGAAACTCAGTGATAATAGCAACTTACTGGTCCCAATGACTTTGAATCGATGCTAGAGGCTGTGTTGTCTCCCTCAACCCAACAATGTCCTGATGGACTCTTAATTACATCATTTTTGTGATGAGTGTCATATCATTCATCAGGTAATGCAGTTATTCTTTTTATATGTGTCTCCCTGTGATTTGTTGGGGGCTACAAAAGTTTCAGAATGCCAATTAAAACTTACAAAAACAACAAAATAGATCTCAAATATAGATTCTAATAAAACATGAATTATTTTAATAGTATAGTTCAAGATCTTAAATTTGCATCATTTTGAGCAAGAGCCAACCAATGAATATAAGTTACATAACAAGAATCTATTAGTATTAAGAAGCCAGGTAGTACACAGAGTAAACCAACAACTGCCAATCATTGCAACTGTGACGCAATACTAATCCAAAGACATGATAGTTCGCCAGACCCTACAGTCACTTGGTAAATTATCTTCCAGACATCATATAAAAGAAAGGAAGATACAGTATATAAATGCAACTATAATTTTCAGCATACAATACTTGGAAAAGAATGGACAAAAATATTACCGGAAGACCACCACATCGCCATTTAAAAATTTGTAATTCCAAAGGCAAAACTTCTCAACCAAAACATAGTCATCTGCAGTGTAATTAATGGTCAAACAACAAAATCTGCAATTGTAAAAGTAATATTTTCTTATGAACTCCTTCAGCAAGAAAAATACCAAAAAACCGCTTATAGGATTTAATGTGGGAGACATAGAGCCACCTCGAACAGGAACAACAGTCACAAAACGATCAGACACAGCTACAGTGACGAAAGCAGCTGCCACAAATTTTTTAGTAAAGTTCCATAGAAACATGCTTGACCCCATGTGTTTAGGTGTATATCTATATCAAACATCCACAGTCTGCAGTCAGCTTCCACAGCACAGCAATAAAAGAGCAACTGAAAGTGAAACACACTAAAAATTACAGACTACTAGAAAATATTGTTGTACTGTTTCAAATAAAAAAAAATCAAACAAACATTAACAAGAAAATTAGCACATAAAAATCAAGAAAGACAATTCACCAAATTTTAAATCAATCCACCAAATTGACAAGTTCCCACAATACTAGAGCTTAGAGGTACATATTTTCTTGCTTCTGCACGTAGCGGGTTCCTACGATTGTTAACCCTGGGAAATGTAATCCAATCGGGACCCCTGCAGTGTTGGAAGAAAATGGAACATGTTCATCAACTAGGCATTCCGAAAATGCCAAATTGCAAGGTTCACATTGAAGAGCCAGTGAAAGTAGCAATGTTTATAATTTATAAACTTCAAAAAACACACAAGAACAGTGACTGAGGCATTTAATCAAACAACTTACAAACACGTAGACAAAAGGGCAAGTACAAAAGCACATACAAAAATTTCTTGGAAATTGCCGAAAGACCTTACATGAAGGATATGGGTATGCTTAGAAGAGAAGAGGGATATTTAATTACCAGGCAACAAAGAGAGGAATGGTGAGTGTTTGGGTAACTTTGTTTTATTAACTGAAAATGGTGCTGTGCGCTAAACAGTGAGAATGAGACCTCAGATTCAGAGAGTTTTGTTGAAATGAAGTGTGTGGGCCTGGTGATCATACACAGACGCGTTCTTCCAGCACGTCCCTCACTTCCTCCTGAACTTCATATTTTTTTGGAAATATCGAAAATACCTTTTTTGAAAATAAAAAATTTGTATTTCGAATTTAATTTTGTATCCCACATTATATAATTTAAAATATATTTTTTTATTTTAAATTATCCCTTCAGAAGTGTATTTCTTTATTTTAAATTGTTTAATCTAAAATATAAAATAAAATTTGTATTTTAAATTATACAATATTTTCATAATTTTTATATTTTGAATTGTTTAATTTAAAGTATAAAAAAAATTGTCTTCTAAATTATAAATTTTTATATTTTAGACCGTAAAATTTAAAATATAAAAAATTTAAAATGTATAAAATTTATTTAATTTTCTATCATTAAAGGATAATATCAATTTGTTGTATTTATAAACGGGCAAGTCTTGAGGGGCAGAAAGAATGTGTCACATACACATGTTAAACAGATACTGTAATACCGAATTCCAAATTGTGGTAAATTTTTCCTAAATTAGAGTTCATTATTTTGACATCTAAGCATTAATTTTGAAAACTTGTGAAAAAATCATTAATTTGATATTTTTTTTGTAAATTGTATTATTTTATGATTTTTTTTTGTAAATTGTATTATTTTATGATTTTTTTTGAAAAGTGATTAGAAGTTCATTTATCTCAATTTTTTTTATATTTTAAAAATATAAGTATATTAAAGTGTTACTGTGTTGTCATATAAAATAGTTTTAATGATGTCTATTTTCAAAATAAAATATTTTTTAATAGCATAAATAAGTGAAAAATAAATAATTTGTGTTAAATCTCTAAAATATGAATTACTTCTTTGTATATTCTCAAAAATACTTTATTAAAACAAACAAATAAAAAGGCCCTTATGAAAGCTAAACACCGTAAAATATCAATTTTAAAATACGAAAATATAATATAATTATTAATTAAAATAAAAAATGTCAATGTTTATTTTAATTAACAGTTACAATTATATTTTGCATTAAAATATTGAATCTAATTAAATAAACACACTGAGTTCTTTTATAACATGTTATTGCTACGAATTATCCATTAATTTTATATAGGATGACTTAATTAATCTTTAGATTATAATTTCACTCATTTTTTTTTTTAATTTGCATGGAGATCGATAAAAAATTTAAAATAAATTATCACTAAATTGATATTTTTTTTTTAATATTATTGTTTATTTATGGATGTTAATATGATACCTCAATCTTAAATTTCGACTAAGTGGTTCAAGTGATCAATCTCTTTCCTACCTACTTAGCCATAACTTATTAGTCCAAACTCTTTTAGTGTTAAAGTATAGGATTTCAATTATGTGATTTTTTAAGTTTTTTTTTAATTAAAATATTTGTTTTTTATTTGTTAATTTATTTTTCAAACTCAATTCTTTTTATACTAAAAAGAAAATTATATTTAAAACATAAATAAAAAGAATATTTTTGTTGTAAATCTTAATCATTTATCACCTCTTATAAGAATAATATATTATTTTTATTGTGATAAAACACTTTTTAAATCGTAAAAGTTAAATTCTTACTTTATTTTTTCCTAAATGTATGATTCTACTAGAAAAATATTTATGAAAAATTAGTTTCTGGATACATTGTTTTTTAAAGCATTCCCAAACTTCAAATTCACATAAAACTTGCAACCAACACCTAAATTTTTGTACTAATCTTTAAAATAAATATCCAAAATGAAAAATAAAGTTATAATTTCGTAATTACTATAAGGACCTTAAATTTTTTCTGAAATCAAACAAATCTCAGAAGTATATTTCATTTGAGAGTGCATTTTCTTCTTTTATTTTCATTCAAAAAATGCATCACAGGTCTAAACAATACCTACATGGAGAAAATGGGCATATAGTTCTGCATCAATTAGTTGTATTGCTAGCACCATCCATAAACCAAAGCCAAAAATGCAAAGCAAAATAAGTGTCCTGTTCATGGACAAGGAGGAACATTTGGACTAGTAGTGAACCCTTAAATTAATTTCAATGAAATGAGTATATAATATGGACTGTGATCACAAGGTAACATGTATTTACAAATGGAGAAATTCCTGCACAAACTGAGAATCATAAAAATTAGAAATTTATAGGCTTAAATGAGCTTTCTACTAATTGGCAATCACTAGTGGTGAGGATATGACATGGTGAATATAGGATCTGGCATTTAGAGGCAAACTTTCTATGTATATGAACAATCTTTTCAAATTCTCCTTGTTGATTGAAGCCAAGTCTTTAATCTCACTGCTGCTAATGTAGATCCAAAGATCATCAGAGTTTACTCTTTTGAGACTGTCTCGACAGAAAGGACAAGATTGAGATCTTGCATGCCTAAACCAACAGAGAAAACAAGAATCCTTAGAAGTGACAAATAAAGCCGTCAAATAATAACTGATATGATAACATGTTTATGGCTGATACACAGTTTGGCTTGTGGCAGAAATTTTGAAGACTTTGCTCAAGAAAAATAAAGTAGTTTGAGTTTTTAGAAAATTATGGTATTAGTTCCTTTTAAAGTTGAGTTGAAACTATGTTAGAATTATTATAAATTGAACACTTCACTTATACGTTAAAAGTTGTGTTGGAACTGTGCTAGAATTATTATAAATTGGACACTTCACCTATGTGTTAAAAATTGTGTTGGAACTGTGCTAGAATTATTATAAATTGGACACTTTACTGATACGTGTAAGATACGGGACACGCTCCGACTTACAGTGTCGGAACTTCATATTCTCCTTGAATTAAATTAAATTAAATTAAATGACAGTGACCTGATATTTCTGTTCACTTACCAGTCTTGGTAGCATTTCATACACATTGAATGATAGCAGTTGGGCAATACAACCATGCTATTCATCTCCAAGCAAATACCACATTCTTCTTCTCTCTCTATGTCAATTTCAGAAAGCTTTCCTTTGCTTGTCAAATCTTTAAGCTTATATTTAGTAGCACATAGATGTTTTTGTTTTCGGTCTTCAACATCACTGATTCCTCTGTGAAGTTGCAATAAAGAGGGAAACACCACACCTGTTATTATAATCAGGGTGTAAAAGTAATCACATTTGGATTATGAAGCACTTTTCCAAACCAGGTCGGGTAAAGATAATAATTCTTATCACATGAAGCTATTCACTTACCATAGAACTCCTTTAGACTGGCTTTTCTTTCGTAAATGGATATGGTTGTCTTCCCATCTTCATATGCCTGTGATGAACCCAATATGTATTAGAGTTTCATGGATAGGCTCTTTCAGGGTAAACACTTTTATATTATGAATCAATCAGAAGTCAATATTACTATGACTTTAAGAAAGTTTTTGTGAAAATCAACAAGTTCACATTATAGAATGATGTAAAACTTCTTTGTACTGTTAGCACATAGCCTATTTTCTCTGGTTATTATTCACTAGCATGACAACAAAACAGTAACATTGGTTATGGTTACACTTTACACTATCATATTTGATATGGAAAGTGTGCTTTAAAATGGCATGCTTAAAGGAAAAGGGTAATGTTAATAAGCTAAATGAAGAAGCAGGAAAACACCTTGTATATTAGAATTCTGAGCAATCCTAAGGCTCCAGCAAGGTGACAGTCAGTCCACTGAACCAGGAAAAGGAAGAATTGAGCAGCAGGGCTGTAAGACAATCTCATTTGGAAGCTGGCACCGCCACTTGGATACTCAGAAGCTCTGATTCAAACCACATTTAGCACAAAGAATGAGTTAAAAACCTTAGATAATGATTTTTTTTTCAATTTTTTGGTAGAGAAAAATTCAACATTGGATGGAACAATGAAGAGAATGGGCAGCTATGTTACTATGTATCATTAAAGTGGGCACATAAAAGCTTCTTTGTATCATTTTGTTGGGCTAACAGTAGAAGTCTGCACTAAAATAATTTCAAACAAAAAAATTGAAAAGATTGGATAATCTCAGAGTTAAAATGCACAAAAAATTGGAAGCTAGGATTCAATCATGTCTCATTGTCTTGTAGCACAGTAACTGCTATGCTTTTAAAGGGCACCATTCAAAAGTTGAAAATTTATTTGCTAAAATAAAGTGAAAATTTTGCAGGGTAATTTGAACTTGGTACAAGAAGCACCACCATCATCCAAAAAAAATGTAAAAAGCTGTACTTTAATTTACTTGATTGGAATCCTCTTTACAAAAAGAGAAGGTGGCAATGCCCCAAACTGAGGCATCCTTGCCACCCAATGGGAAAACACCAAAAAGAGAATTGAATTGCCAAGGCTCCTTCAAAATGAAAACTTTATCAAAAGAGAAGTTCAATAAAGAAAGCATACAAAGCCAGCCCGTGTTTTTGTTTTCTTAACCCATATTAATGGTTATAGTATAAACCCTCTTTTCCTTTCCTTCAAGTCAATTTCCCATTTTATCTTCTCCACTGCAAGAGTAATTCACTGGTCTTTTACACCAGCTTAAGCATGGGAGGAAATTCTTATAAAATAAAAGAAAAACAAAACCATGACATTGTAATATCCGAGGATGAACAGAAACAAACTATAACGAAAAAGAAAAAAAAAAAAAAAAAAAAAAAAAAAAAAAAAAACAGAGTTTACATCTAAATAGCTCCATACAAGATTGCAGCCACTATAAAGCTCAACCCACAATTTGGAATCCAAAAAGATAGCATCTTCTCCAAAAAGGAAGATATTTGGGAAAAGGGTATCATTCAAAATCACTTAAGATAAAAAAAATCACACAATCATAACTGAAATGAAAAGAAAAACCTTGTTGGGTTTAGATTGGAAAGAGAAAAAGGAAGAACTAAATTTACAGTGTGTTGGCAAAGTGGATGTCAGCTTCAAGAGCTTTGAGTGAATCCTTGAAAGACTTGCGCATCCTTCCTTCTCCCTTGGCTTCTCCTCTCTTCTTCCTCCCTTTCAGGCCAAACCCCATTCATGAACTCTCACAACAAAACAAGTAACATGATAAACCCACAAACAAATCCCGTGACCCTTCTTCCTACACTATAGTTCTATAGGAAATACCATATGAAACCCAACAAGTACCTCGTTTTACCCGTTCCTCGTACCAAACTAATCATAAAAGTGATCGGTTTGAGATGGAGAGAGAGAGGGTAAAAAGGTTTCGGGAAGTTTTGCTGGGTTTTCGCTTGAGCTACACGTAACTCGTTTGTGTTGTATTTGTACACACATGGGCATAAGTCGCTTTATCCTCGTCATGGTAGTGAGTTTGTTTAAAATATTACCCAAACAACACTTATCCCTTTTTTCTCTTTCTTCATGAGATTCATGCAAGATTCATTTTGCCACTTTCCCGTGATAAACGATTCTACCACTTTGCTTAATAAATGATCTCTATCTCAATACTATGTACAGAATTTGAAGGTACTCACAGTTTTTTTAACAATTAATATATTTTTAGACTTGTTATAACAGTTTATATGTTTCTTTTATTTCAATAAACTACCATAATTATCATTTCGACATAATTAGCAGAATGGTTGTTTGTTTTGTTGAGATTAATTATCAATAAAATTATTCATTAAAGTTTTCCTTTTATCTATCTCTTACTATCTTATTACGTATTATTTTCTATTTCTCTTGTATGGAAAACATTAAATAAGCATAAAAACAATTACTGTATTTTTTATGTGTTATGGTCAAAAAATAATTAGATTTGTGTTTTTATAGAAATACTTTATTTAATCTTGTTTTAAAAAATATTTTTATGAATGTTTACATATTAAAACGATATGTACTTACCAAAAACTAGCATCTATTTTACCTTTAACGGGATAAAGTTCTTCCACTTATCAAGATGGTGGGAATATTTGGAAAAGAGACATACGTTTAATTTAATAGCATGAAGTAATCAAAATATTTGTATACACGTGAATGTAAATCAAACCTATATATTAAGAAAAGATTCATCTTGTTAAATATGATAGCAAATTATAAAATAAATTATATATCACTTTTGGAAAGGAGTTTTTAATGATGGTTAAATACTTCTTTAAAGATAGCATCAAAAACTTTAAAGATAATTATCATTAAAATGTGAATCTTAATGATAGGTTGAATCATTGTCGTATGTATTATTAGTTAACGATGGTTAAGTGTAAAAATGTTGTCATATACTAGAATCTCTTAAAAGAAATTGAGTATGTAAAGACATATAATGATCTACATAATTTATGTAGTTGATTACGTACATACAACAATGATTTCCATCACAATCGTTTTTAATTTTTTTTAATAGTAGTTTTATTTTAAAATGTTTACCTCAATTTAATCAACTTTTACATAATAAAAGTCATTCACCACCTACCATATACACAAATAGGTTTAATATCATTTATAATCAAATAATAAAATCTCTTTAATAATAATGGACATTCATAACTCAAGAATATTATCTAATATTATAAAAAATATAAAAATCTAATGAAGCACAAACTATAAAATATTAGAGAACTTCAGAAATAACCAATTGGTGGCGATGTGGACAATGGTGGTACAACAATGCAATATAAACCCAATAGAACACTGATGGTGGCAACTCAAACATAATGTGGGGAAATATGAAAAAATGATTAAACAACTTAGTTTTATATGAAATTCGACCACTCCTGACTCCTGACTAAGATAGAATATTATTTGGATTGTAGCTAGAATATTATTTGGATTGTAGCTACTCATGGGAAGATTGAATATTGTTTAAAACAATCAATTGTAGCTAATGACTATGAATTGTTTAGATTGTAGTCATTTATGACTAAGAGTGAATATTGTTTGACCTACAACCACTTCTAGCTAAGATTGAGTATTGTTTAGAACACAAACATTTTTTTGTTAAGACTAAGTATGGTTTGGATCACAATCATTTCTAGATAAGATGATTATAAGAAAATGTGATCAGACAATCACATGATTGCTCATTAAAAGAGGTGTCAAGTCTTATGACATATACAAGATAAGGTCCACTCTTTTAGATAGTTAAAAAACACAACAATGTTCTATCAACAAGCTAGATTTTTATGTTTAAGATTTTAACTTTATCAACAAGCTAGATTTTTATGTTTAAGATTTTAACTTTATAGATGCTTGTAAGATTGTGAGTTTGTCATTTTTTTCTTCTTTGAATATATCTTTCATAGATAGTGGTATAGAAGAAATATTAGTTGCACATGTCTTTTTAATTGTTTTAAAGGTGAAAATGTTCTTCATTTTTCATGTTGAGTCTATCTTCATAAATGTTGAGAGTTGCATTAAATGTTTTTCATGTAATATTGAATGCATACTTAATTGAACATTACGATACTTAACCGAGTTTATCAGGTCAAGTTAGTTTACTTTTATATCAACTAGAGTAAAAATCAAGACTTTAGGTGGCATATGAACAAAGACGACCAAATTGTGCTTTCAAAAAAACGTGGGGTAGCTTTTTTACACTTCTTGAGAAATCTTTTAGTGTTAACATTCTTTATGATTTAAGATTTAGGGTTATGGCGATAAAAAAAAGAAACATTCATACAAATATAATAAAAGCATTTATGTGTTAAGAGTAGTACTATGTAAAATTTGAAATCATATAACTTATTGTATATATCAAGCATTAACTTATTTTATATATATATATATATATATATATATATATATATATATATATATATATTTTTTTTTTTTTTTTTTTTTCGTCCATTGCCATCAGATAAAACATTTGCATCTATTATCATTAGACGAACATTGTGTTTGTCATGATAGGATATTAACATAGATTCATTTTAATGCTTTTTTATAAATACTTAATTAAAATTACACTGTGTTTGTTGGTATTTTTTTCTAACAAAGAGAAACTAAGATGGAAAGACAAATAACTATTATTCTACAGTACCTTTATAAAATATAAAAACCCTATTATAATAGTTACTTAAAAATTATCATTGTATATAACCTAAAACATCATTCTTATTAAATATTTATTCAAAATTGTCAATGTAAAATACAAATGATGACAATTTTTAAACAATCAATGTCATAAAATTTAACTTAATTTCAAAAGTGCTATAATCTATCTTTGAATGATAACTAAAAAATAAAGATAAAAATCAATAAAAAAACATTTTATTGTAAATAAATTATATTAATTTAATGTAAGAAATGATAAATAATTCTTAGATACTTCTCAATGGATTTTTGGCGATAAAAATTGTACGATTTTAAATTTAATAAGAGAAAATGAACTATTCTAAGGAAATTGGTTTTGGATATCTTAAATAAGGTTTTGAATTTAAATCAAAATATGATCAATTATATCCTTCGATGATGACTAATCTAAATATTTTTCTTTTATAAAAGAATAAAAAATTTATTTAGAGAAAACAGTTTATACACTTTTAGTTACTATCCAATCTTTTATATTATTATTCAATTACAAATTGATATACATAATAAATTTATTAATTCTTATAATAAGTATCTAAAAAATTAATAAATACTGATATTTTTTTCGCTGAAAAGGAAAATCTAATTTTTTGCAATGATAATACATAATTAAATTTAAATACACTAGTTCTCAATTATTAAGTAACGTGATAAGATACTTCTTTATTACTTTCGTGTATCCGTAATAGTAGAAGTGAATCATAGGACATATTAGTGTTACACGAAAGATTTACCTTGGTCCCAATAAATTAACAATTTCTCGATACCCAACTTCCTCTTTATTTATTTATTTATTTCTGTTCACAACTGCTTAAGTTGCATTATTGTTAAACATAACCTTTGTTACTAAAAACGTAATTTTTTAATTTTGATCCATTTACATTTTTTATTTTAAAAAGTAACGAATTAGATCCTATAAAATGATTGGGTCCACCAAATGCTGAAAAATGTGTTGAAGAAAGTATTAAGAAAAGTGTATAACAGTGGTGTTATCCATATTTGTTGAGTCGGATTTGCTTTCACGTCGAAAGCGAACCAAAAAAATTGAGTGGCGGAGAATAATTAATTATTCACAGCAGTTGGAAAGAATTCACCATCTTTTGTTTAATCATTTTTCTTGGAATCTAATCTTAATGCAATTTTTTTTTTTGTCAAGAACAATTTTGGATTGATGGATTCCTTGCCGAAGGAAAAGATGAATTTTGGACTATACTTGCAAGTAACGTGATGCACCAATTGTTGAAGAAGCTACGTTTCTCAAACCGTGGATCTCTAAAATTATTGTTCATTGGCTACAAACATTTTCGAATTTTGATGATTCTTGTGGTCTTCAACTACCTTATCATTTTGGTATACGTATGTGTTGGTGTTTAGTAGGGTGGATACATGTTGGTTTAAATCATTTGCAAACATATTTTGATTTGGTTTCAATCCATTGATTCTACCCATAATGAGTTTTTCTTTGTTTTAATTTAAATTCAACTATAATCTAGTTATGTTTGAATTGGTTCAGTGATCATTAATTAAAAAAGTGACCATTTAAACAATTTTCATTTGTTGATTATGACATGCTAACACCCTCACTAATCAGAGATTGAGCAAAGCAAAAACAATAATGTAAAAAGGTGTAAGATAAGTTATGTGTTGCTTGCACTAAACTGCTACTAACTCAGTGTGACAGCAAAAGATGGAAACAAAAATTGACATAACATTTTTTTTTTCATATTAACAACTGAACAGTTCTTTGACACGTGTATACATGACAAACATGAATTGAAATTTTATCTAAGTTCGGTTTTTTAGGTTACACAAGAATGTTTGTCAGTGTTACACATGTACCAAAATGGTTTCAAGATATATGAGTATATAGTTTGTGATTATTATATATTAAGGAAATTATGATACACGTGTTGACATTGAATATTTAGGAAAATCAAGAAGGTCTTATTGCCAGTTGGAAAGATTGTTGTGTCAATTTTTTTAATAGTTAACTGGTGATAATATAAATTACAAGATTAACTAAAAACTGAGGGAAATCAACAAGAAAAATACTTCGAAAAATGGAAACAAAAATAACTAGAGGTTGAAACATGTCTAACCAACCACTGTTTTAATATTATAAACTTTAAGTATTTGTTTTACCATTTAACTGTTTTATAAATTTTATCATTCAAGTTATTTGATCGTTACATTTTACAATTTTCATATATTTTACCGATTCATTTAATTTTTAACAAGATGATGAAAAAGTTTTAACAAATAAATTAAAAGTGGAAACATCAAACAGTGCCATTTAAAAAAAATATATAATAAAATAATGATGTTTTGATTCTTTCTGTTTTGTAATTTCTTACACACCATCAGGGTTTAACAAATAAATAAAATTAATGTGTAAAAATTGAAAACTTTGATAATAGATATATTTAGAAAACTGAAATGGTAAAATTTATAAATTAATGATAATTAAACGGTAAAATATGCCATCAAAACAACATTCTCCTCCCTTTTAAAGTAACTGCATTTTTAGTTTTTTTTTTTTTAAATCTAAATTGACTAGTGTTATCAAAATATTATTTTCTAATTTACTCCAAATAGATTACATTACTGTTTATGCTTATAATAACTGAAAACAATGTATTTACCGAAAAAGTAAGCATATTTCAGTGAAATTATTTTTAACAAATAAAAATATTTATTGTTGCTTTTTAAAAATACCAACCATGTAATTGCTTCCACCCAAAAAAAGTAGGGAAGAGGGTAATAATAACTAATATATATTCCCTACACCCAATATGCACTTCTGCTAACATCATTCCCTTCTTTCTCTTCCACACTTTCTGCTTTCATAGTTGCAGAATTTTAATGTGTTTGCACCAATTACCATTTCCCAAAACATACAGTGAATTGGCGTTATAAATGACTAATTTTTTGTTAAGACAGATACATACTTTGCTGCTTACTTCATAGAGTAAAAGATGATAATTGAATATTCAATAATCTACATAGTTAAAATTTTGGCATGTTTGGAATGAAGTAGCCGCACCCAAGTAACTATCCCTTCATCTAAATGTATTCTATAATGGAAAATTGTTACTAAAATATTATCATTAGATGACTTGATAACTTATTGCATGCAAAATTGAACACCGTCTTATTAAAATTGCACTACAGAAGTAAGCTTTGGAAGTGCATGGGAGTATCTGTCATCCTATTCTGATGGTAGAGCTAAGCATTCAAGTGAAGCTAGCTATTTAGGAATATTTCCACATTAGGCATTTTATACTTGATCAGTAAAGAAACTGCACAAGATCAAAATTCTCTTTAATGCTTGTGAGTGCTAGTGAAGGACCACAAGCCAGAAAAGTTGTCAACTCCAAGGATTTGGCTTTAAAAGGAAGGAATTAATTAATATGAAGAGCTAAAGTTGGCATATAATAACTTCAAACATTGGAAACATGGTAGAAATTGTGGTTCTTTACCTATGAAGTACGACAACTCCACAAGTTCCCACACAAACACACATTTGGTAAAATGGTCCACAAGACAACCATGAAGCTAGACTTTTTTTAACACCCTATACCCTCCTTTTCCATATCATCTCTAAACAGGGCAAGTGGTTTGATTAAATCAGCATCAATATCTCCCTCAAATGGTCAACCAATGAACATTTTATGAAGACAGAATAACGAACTGTGTTAGACTACAGATAGCAGGATTAACCTAACTGATACATCCACAAGGGTCATGAATACCAAACATGAATGGACTTACTCCTGAAAATTTGCATACAAGAAAGATTTTAAACAAAATTGAGAACAAATGTTTTACAACAGGAGCCTCCCTATGTAGTATCAAAGCCGGTATTTGGTATTCAATGAATTAATATAAACCAATTGGCCAACATAAGTACTTTCTGATTTATCTTCATCTGAATGCTTGCAAAACTGCTTACAGAATTTACAATTTGATTTATGCCTCCACTCTCAAGAAGGACCTCATGATGATCATATCATTTAACACTATAAAACATCCTCAGCTTCATCATTTTAGAATTTAGAGGGGATTGACATTATCATCAATGAAGAGGTTTTTGGAAACTTTCAAATTTAATTGCTGAGTATCCCATTCTGCATCTTTCAACTTTTGAATGAAATCCTCAAACCTTTGTTCCAATTCCATTAGGCTGTTAGCAATTTGATCACAAATATTAACATCTTTATCCCAGTTCTCACTTAGCCAGAAAGTCTGCCATACACTTCGTAATACTGAAACACTTGTGGCTCCATCCTGCAGTGTCATTATCAAGGAGAAGGTACAGTAAACCTAACCAGCTAAAAAATTAGATACACCTAAATTTCATAAATAATCCTAAAACCCCCATCTCAAAGACACATCACCAGTTGTTAGCAAGAAACAGCGTTTCCCCAGATTTCTGTTTTGTGTTTAATTCCTCAAGTTGCTGCTTCTTTGTACTTTTTCTTCATGGCATTAATGCTTTTTTCCTTGTTACTTTACAGCCTCACTAATGTTGTCAAGTTACAGCTTGTATTTTTTTTTTTCTTTTGAAATATTTCTATCCTCTTTGGAAATTTGGAGAAGCATCAACTTGAGGCAACAAAGACAATGCAGCAGATACGTGTCCCCTCACATAATAGCCCTTATGGACTAGAAGTATGGAACAATGAACAGAACCACTTACCTTGTGAAAAAAGTCAACTTTTAATTAATGAATGATGGTGACAAGGATCAAATTGCGAAGAATTTCATCAAGATTATATAAATACTATCAATAACCAAATATCCCATAAGTGGCTTAAGTTGTTGGGTGAAAGATCATGAATAACAATAAAATTTATGTCGAGTGAGGATTGTTTTTCAGTTATTTCTCGCAGGGGAACTTAAAACATACCTTGAAAGAAACATAAAACCTCAAATCTTCTGGCTGCTGATTCACCATAAGAATATATTTCTCACTTGCATATAATTTTAGAAGTGCCCCCACCTGTTTTATTATAACAAAATTATATGATTCTGACATGGTTTTATTTGAACAAAACAGAAAATAATTATGAACCTCGTGGTTTCCTTCAAAAATTGTGAGAATAGCAGCAATAGATACTGTACCATAAAATGAGATCTCTCCACACCGTCCATTTTCTCCAAGGGCAAGCCAAAAATTATTTTTGGCTTCAAGAATTGCGACCAAACTAATATATTCTCTTCTCTATTGCAATCCGTGCATCCTGAAATAGAACCATTTGGCAAATTGAACATGTGTGAAGAGAAATAACTGATGCAGCATAGCATTGAATTTGTCAGAATGTAACCTGGAACAGTAGAATGTAATATGTATGATTTTACCAGTATTCGAGCACGCTTTAGATTTATCTGCAAAATATTTACACAAAAGATAAATAACTAAACAAATCTTAGTGGATTTTCTCCCTTACTGTTTAGAGGAAATGGAAGGGATGTAGCTATAAGATAGTCTTTATGTTTCTACCAGCTTGCATGCATACAGATTTATATGCATTAGATTCCATATTAGACTATACAGTACATGCTTACTGTGTTAAACTGGAGAACTGAAACTGATTCATAGCGTAGCCAAAGATGTAGAACTCGCATACTCAACCAAGTTAACGAAAGTACACCATATGATTTTACAAGGCCAGGTGTATCCTACAAAAAAAGAAAAAAGATTAAAATCATGGAACCTGTCAACTAACAGTGCCTTGGTGCCAAGAACTAAAGCCCTCCTGAAAATGTATGTATTTTACCAGAATCAATATGCCTAAAGCAAGGCCAACCAGTTGAGCAACCACTTCCCAAACTTCTTCCTGAGAAATTTTGATGAAAGAATTGTATGAGGAAAAACCTTTATGTTATCCAAACTGTGGTATATTGACAATTGATGAATCAATCACAACTATTTAGAGAATAACATTGTATAGACCAGTTCACTCTAGGCCGAACATCTTGACTTGGCTTTCTGGCTCAACGATGTGTCTAAGAATATATTACAAGCTTTGGCATAACCTGGCCTGGTATATGTAATAATGTGACTAAGAAATAAAACAATAAGTAATGATTTCATTTTATCTGAAGATTAGGTAGATTATATTAAGACTTAATACTTAAGGCATCTTCCTATTAGTAGTATAATATCAGCTTCATTGGGTCAATAACTGTTTTTTAGTGCTTACTTCCTTAACTAAGGCAAAATAACACTGATATATGACTGATTAAAGTTTTTGGAGTGAGACAAGAAGAAGGTGAATATAAATTAAGAAATCAAATCAGCCTCCCTCGTTGCTTTAATGAAATAAGCACCAAACGAAATTTTTCTTCATATGAGAAACATTCATGGAGAGAGAGGTCAACACTTAAAATTAAGACTTGAAAGCATGAGAATAACAAATACAAACGCAGTTTTCATAAAACTCTAGAGGCTTTATAGATGTATAATCACAACAAAACATTATTACCAGAAATTACAGATTTCTATTCTGAGTTTAAAGCAGGAGAGTATACCTTTGCTGCTACTTCTCCTAGATTTCCTGAAATTGCAAAGTGGTTCTGAATCACGCGAAAAGAGGGATCTTTAAGTCCTCTTGCTACAGCCTGTTTGAATATCACAGAAATTTACACAATCATATATAAATTGGATATTAAGCAATCCATCTGTACACTTTTAACTGTGGAATTACAACTGCTTTTAAATCACTATTTTCAGGTTTTATTTTAAAAAAAGAATTTGTCATAACTACATATTTTCAATATGGTAATCCTACTTTAGGAGGGCTGCTTGGAAGTGAACATTTTGACACTATAAGTTAGTCGCTAGGAACTTGTTTAGCGGGATGCACAAAAAGAGCCAAAACAAAATGGTAGTCAATATTCCTTTAGAATGTGATTAGGAAGACAAAGAAAGGGTATAATGAAAAGTCAAACTCTCTAAAAAGGATAAAAATGGCAGGAAAAATTTAGTAGCAAGAAAAAGGATAGCCAGAAAATGATACTAATTCAAAGTTAATCATTATCTATTAGATGTTCCCTTTTAATTTATGTAGCACAGATACACACACAGACACCTGATACAATATGAACATGGATGCTACAACATGTGTAATCTCCAAACTGTAGGACACGGGAACACGGATTTATATATTACATCGTTATGAATTATTTAAATTGACAATCAAGATTTATGAATTCAAAATCATCTATAAACAAGATTAGTCAAATATAACAATTTAAACATACTGCCACCTAATACAGAAATAATCTAATCCATCTATCTAAAATCCAAAATGTAAAAAGACGGTATAATTCATTTAAGACATTTCATCTCCTTCATTATCATCATCATTAAAAAAAGACACTTTAGCCGAGATTATTTTAAAGAAAAATTAACAACTTAAGAGAATTTCACATTATATGAAGATATGATAAGAGAATAAATAAAAACATTCCCACTAATACATATATAATCTAAATATTTGTGATTATATATGATCTATTCCTTATTTCTATAATCATAACAGAAATTTACTAGTTTGAATTTTAGAAAATCACTTTATTTGTCCTTATTAACATTGTGTTGGAGCAGTGTCAAAATTATGTCACAAACCCAAAAAATGTCTTTAAATTGGACATTTTACCAATATGATTATTGTGTATATGTCGGTGTCCAATACATATCGAACACAGGGACATACCATTTAAGAGGCATGTTCGAGCTTCATACATATCTTTGAAATATTAACTAATAATATCTCTTTTAATAGATTAAAGATGCATAATAAAGTACCTTGGTAAGATTTCCAAGAGATGCCAAAGGAAGGAAATAGCCAGGATATAGTTGGGTTGTCAGATCAAAAATGCTGCATGAGATGTCAGCAGTGTAAGACTCTCTCTCTAGAGCCAAACTTTATTTGCATGTTTCCACAGGAAAACAAGGCATACTACACAGACCTTCCAGCACTGCCAATGAAGTCCGCATACATTCTCCATTGCTTGGGATCATCATCAAAAAGATTTCCAAACCTCCCGCCTGAAAGAAAAAGCAACATTTATCTAAAAATATAAATTCATCTTCAGCTTACTTTGTGAATGCCATACCAATGAACAAGCGTCCTATGGCTCCAATGCCATCCTTTGAGACCCATCTAAAGTTATAGAGCAAAAGCACGCAATTAACAACATACAAACTAAATTGACAAATAATGGCAGCATGAAAGTATTTTCATACTACTACATGCATATACATGTTGTGATTGTATACAAAAGCACAGGCTCTAAAATTTATGAGTCACCTGATGGCAGCAGCAGAAGCAGCTGCCGTGCTTCCAGAGAAAGTGCCAACACCAACAGCCTGTTGTTAAGTAGAAATTTTGACACGACAGATAGAAAACACAGTCATCATTCCTTGCATTGTGTGGTACATAAGTAATTGTAAGGAAAAGAAGACATTGTTATGAAGAACATACAAGTGCACCATGTTAGATCTAGACGGTCTAGTAATCAGAGTCTAGTCCCACTATGACATTCCTTACGTAAATGTTTTCATGTTAATAAACATACATAACTTTTGAGGCATAGAAATATCAAGTTTTAAATGACAAAGAAAAAATGCTTAAAAAAATGTGCAAGACTTAGATCACACCAACATCAACTTTTGCTAAAAGCCCATCAAACATCTACCAACTATAAGTGAGCTCATAAGGCTAAACGAGTCTATATGATATGAAGAAATATCAAGTTTTACATGGCAAATCAAAAAAGCTTAAAGAAATGAGCTAGACTTAGATCATACCTATGTCAACTTTTGCTCAAAGACCATCTAACATCTACCAGCTATGAACAAGCTCATAAGACTAGACGGTCTTGTGAATTAGAAGCTCAAAACACATGATTGACTGTCTACTAGATGACTTAGGTACGAAGTGATTCTCGAGACAGATTCTAATAGAAGGAACATGTTATATGCGAACAATTGCAACATACAACCTACACACAATAACATAAAAACAAAAATTTTAAGGATGGCCATTTCTGCTAAGCATCTAACTTTATGGAAAACAACAAAAAATGGTCTGATGCAAGCTTACCTACAATGCTCAGAAACACACAGAGGTAACACTCAAGCTTAGAACAGTAACATTCAAGATGCATATAAAATGACTACTTCAACTGCATGTATAGACTACAAATCCAATTCATATTACATTTCATGCAAAAGGCTGCACATAAAACATCTCTATATTACACTGTCTAGTTAGACATCTAGTTCAAGTGTGAGCACTTATTTGTTAATCCTTAACTTGGTGAAGTTTATCTCCATTAAGTGCTCATATTTATACATCCTCTCTATTGAGAATTGTTCTCTTTTCATTCAAACTCTATAGTTTGTAAGCCAAGAGTAATATAGTATAGAATACTCGAGAAAGTCGGGAGGAATAGCTTCAATCAAAGAAAATCTGTATTATTTAGGGAAGGGTTTGTTAGGGAAGGCATTGTATACTCATGTAAGTTAGGAGTGACAGTAAACAATACTTCTTTGTCATAAGTAGATTATAAGTAAACAATACTTCTTTGTAATAAGTAGATTATAGTAGAATCTTTTAAGAGTTTTTTGAAAGAGGATTGGACATAGCCCAGTTAGAGTGAACTAGTGTAAAACAATTGTTTTGTTTCTTCTATTGCATGTGTAAATTGCTTGCTTTGCTTATCTTACATACATAAGTTCTGTGAAAACATATTTACAAGAGGCTTTTATCAAACCTCTAGATTTGCGGAAATCATTTTAACTCCATTCAATGTCCCTTCTAAATTTAACATGTTATTTAAGACAAAACTTTGCTGCCCAATCACATAGAAACAGGAAGTAAAACCCTTATTAGAAAATTTAAATGACCAGAAACAACTTTCAAAGGACATACATTAAGCCTCACTAACATGCAGAACAGGGCTTCATGAAGTGTACTAATTATCAGTTTCAACAGTAAGCATGCCAAATACACAAAAAAATCCTTGAGAAAAAAATCAGTAGTTTGAGCAAGATTAACATGCCTTTAGGAGACTCGAAGTTACAAGGGTGTGACAGATCCATCCAGTCACATTGGTAGGGAACTGTAGTAACATGTAATGCAAGTAATCGTCTGAAACTGATCCTGCATCATGACAGACAAAGTTAAGTAAACAAATGATTTGCATCCAACTTTGCATAATCACTACTGAAGCTAAAACTCCAGAAGTTTCCCTATGAAACATCCAATGAAGTGTTTAAATGTTAACCACCAGGAAAGCCTGATGGTAGGATAAAATCTTTGATTGTGTCTGGAAGCCACGATAGTCTTTCATCAGGAGAATGTGAATTCCGAAACCTGTTTGGCGTAGTAGACCTTTCCTCCTCAACAAGAAAGGTTTGCAACTGCGAATCATCACCTAATACATATCTGCTTACAAAAGGGGCGAAAGTCATAGTTGAAGCCTGATTTATAGAAACAACCAATGTAAAATTTATGTAATTGAGCAAAAACCTTTTCGCGGTACCATTGCTATATCTCTCCACCAAAATCACCCTCGATGAATCCTGACCTCTGAAACAAAGAAAATAAAATAATACTTTGTTGGAACAGTGGAGCAAGCAAACCCCGATTCAAAAAAGTTTGGTTTGATTAAGCAAGTTAAACCTCAAAAAAGTTCTCCAAAATCATTTTTTTTTTCTTCTGTCACACGCAAATAACTTATCCAAATTTTGTTCACTGAAATTGGAGACTGTAATCAAATACTTCATCAATTTACAAAATTTCTCTTTCCCCAAGGTAATTCCACTATTTTTCTCTCTATAACAGGTAAGTTCTCCACATTCCCTCATCTTCCATAAACTACTGTACTTTTTAGGTTAAGAAAAAATTCAATATTGTCTGCAACAAAATGTACCCTTTGAATTTTTCTTAGCAGAACAAAACAACAAAAGAAAGAAGTATCAGACCCCCCATTATCAGCATTATCTTCGAAAGTGGAGCGCTCAGAAGAGCATAGAACACGAAAACAACCAGTTCTAAGTCTCTTTATCTTCATCTTCTCCACCTTCATTGAAGGAGTGAATGCATTTGAAGAGAATGAAAATTGCAAGGTGTGAGACATTGTAAGAACAACAAAATTCGAAGCTTCCTATGTTTTAATTGTGAAACAGTAAAACAAATTGAAGAGTTTGGGTAATGCTTCGTCTTGTATGTGTCTGGTTGAAGCTAACATGATGAACACTATCTCCAAAACTGGAAGAGAAGAACGAGCCACGAGTCGGGTCGGGTCAAACCTTATTTGCTGATATGGCCGGATTAAGTTTTGGGCTTAATGGATACGCCTATTGTTTTGGACAAAAACTTACTGCACCCCATTATTTTTAACCTGCAGCTCATCAATTTTGGAAAATACCAAAACTATCCTTCTTGTTCATTTTAAATTTATAAAAGACTATTTTTCAGAAATATCGTCGAAAATATTTTCAAGAAGGTAAATTTATGTTTTGGAAAATATTTTACACAAATAGATTTCAGAAAATATTTTTCAAAAGGTAAAATTTATGTTCTGAAAAATATTCTTTTAAAAAAATATTCTAAAATATATTTTTTTCAAAATAAAAAATCTATATTTTAAAAATATTTTCCAAAACTTATTTTTTGAATATTTTGGAAAAATAATTTTCAAAATATAAATTAAATTCTTGAAAATATTTTCCAGAATATTTAAAAAAGATATTTTCTAGAAAACAATCATTCAATTACGAATATAGAGGGTAGTTTAATAATTTTGTATGGAGTGCAAGTAAAAAATGGCAATTGCTTCCAGCACCTCCACAATTGTTTTCTACATCCCATCAGTTTTTTGTAATTTTACCATTGCCCTTGCTAGAATATACAAAGAGGAATCTAGATTTTTGGTGATTTTGTGAAAATAGAGAGGAGTGTTGGTGGGTGAAGGTGGAGGAACTACCAATGGTGAAGGTATTGAAGGGTAACGATGATGAAGGGTGAAAGTGGAGCAACGAGGCGACATGAAAGAGTAGGGCGATCGCGGAAGAGTCGTGGAGAAGCAACGGAGAGGCTTCGAGGACAAATTCTTCCTCCACTCCCATACCTTCTTCCTGCACCTCCATATAATTTTTTTATTCCATAGTTGCCCTTCATGAAATTACATAAATACCCCTATCTTAATAAAACCCATCCCCTTTCCAACTGGATGACCAAGCCATCCGGTTTACATTTTTTGAAAATGAGAACCGGATGCACCCCCCATCCGGTTCACAATTTCAAAAAACTGTAAACCGGATGGCCTGGTCATCTGGTTGTCTATTTTGACAACCGGATGACCAGGCCATTCGGTTTACAGTTTTTTGAAATTGTGAACTAGATGGGAGGTGCATCCGGTTCTCATTTTAAAAAAAAAAATACAAACCGGACGACCTCATCCTGTTCTCAACCCAGCAGATCGAAAAATCTTCCATTCGTTATTCAAAATCTTTTAATTAATCCTTCATAGAAGCATTAGGTAACCAATTTGTGATGTTTATTAGCAATTAGTAGGTGATATTGATGATTAGAGTAGTTGATTTGGAATTTGGGGGGCTGTCGACGGCAAATTTGAGGATTTTCCGATCTGTTGGGTTGAGAACCGGATGAGATCATCCAGTTTGTATTTTTTTTTAAAAATGAGAACCGGATGAACCCCCATCCGATTCACAATTTCAAAAAATAATGAAGATATTTATGTAATTTCATGAAGGGCAGTTGTGGAATAAAAAAATTATATAGGGGTGCAGGAAGAGGGTATGGAGGTGCAGGAAGAATTTGTCGGCTTCGAGTAATGGCGGGGTGGTATTTTTTTAACTGCAGAAAATGTTTTTTTGTAAGATTTTTAGAAAATGTTTTTTTGTAGTTTTGTTTTTTTTTTTCAAAAACGTGATTTGTTACGAAAACCTAATCTACAATACGTTTATAGAAAACATTTTTTGTAAGTCTATTATAAAAAATGTTTTCCATAAACTATTTCGAAATGCCTTATGAACAATTTTTTTAGAAATGTCTTATGAACAATTTTTTTATTATACACAACGTAAGTATAAATTTTTGTATAACTCATGATGCATTTAAAAAAAATAGTATTACAGATTATATAATTTATAATGTATTTAAATTTTTTTTATTACGGTATTTAAATATATTGAGAATTGTATAACCTTTAATTATAACTTTTGGAGGGCTCCTCTTGTACTTTCATGTCTTTTTAATTTTTCCACACTATCCTTTGATTACACTATTTGTTTTACTCTTCTATAATACACCTCCATATAACCCTCTCCTTTCACCTCCATTTCCACAATCGAAGTTGAAGCTCATCTTAATAGATCTTGTTACCATCATTTGTTGTCATTATCGAGTACTATTATTAATGGAAGGCAAAGGGGGAACGGCGTTGTGCGCTATAAGTGAAAGAGCTTTTTTCACAAATAAAAATATTTTTGAAATTATCTATTTCAAAAGCTGTTACCGAATTCGAAAATAGCTATCGAAATAGGCCATTCCAAAAATATTATGGAAATGTATTTTTTTCTCCTAAAATGGTTTATTCTAGAAGCTGTTTTCATATCTCTGAAAATCAAATTATACTTCCGAAACATAAAATTTAGCTTTCAGAATGAAGTCTTTCATAAGTTAAATTTTACTTTCAAAATAAGTTATTTCGAAAATAAAACATATACAGTAACCTTCACATGAACAAAGAAGAAGTATTTTTAAAATAGGTAATTTGAGAAAATTAAAAAGGTATGGAGTATCAGGAAGAACCTATGGAAGTGCAAGAAGAAGTTCTCTAATATTTATTTTCGGTTTTCGACATTAAATTAATAGAGAAATCATATTTTTAAAATATTTAATCAGTATTTCGATCTATATGGTTTTTTTGTTACGTCATATCTGCTTCAAATTGAAGTTTGAATGTGAAGTAGTTTTTTTTACATGAAATATGAAGTATGTTGTGTATGTGATATCAATTTTTGTACTTAATAGTTAAGTTTAAATATGTTTTTGTAACTTGTCAATATGATTTATTTAGTTTTAATCTAATAACAATTTTAAGTTCTGAATAATTTTTAATTTTTTACCTTTTAATTGTTAATTATATTTTTTGTGGTTATTAATTATAGCAAACTTAACACTAAAAATAAATATGTTAGTTAACATTATTAAAACCACGTAAAAACACATAAGCTTATATTTAACTCAAAATATAATAAATTACAAAACTTCCAAGGGCAACAAATATTAATATATTTGATTTTTAGTACAATGAAGAAAAATAATTTTAATACAAAAATTTTAATTTCGATAATTTTGTTAACAGTTGACATATTAAGTCTTTATTAAATGCTACTACGTTTATTAAAGGAAAATTTAATGTTGATGTGCAAGTATCTCAACTTTACTATTATAATATACATACGTGGTCATTATTAAAGTCCAAACACATGTTCATACTCCAATCATTTAATAGAGTTCAAATAAAACTAACAAAATTAAAGTTTTTATACTAATTTTTTTTATTTACTGAAATTATTCTTATCTTAGTAAATCAACTATTTATCAAACTCCTAAGACAAAAGAACCGCAAGCTCAATCACTTCCTCCATCTACCACAAAATATACTCTAATATCAAATATGATAATTACAACTCATACACCAACATAAAAAGATAAGGTAATAAAAATAAACATAATATCCTATATTTTATCATCAACAATTCATAATTATATACGGATGCAATGAATTCATATTTAGTTATATATCGTCACGAAAGCCTCCGGAAGATTCTAATTCATGATAAACAAAATCCCACCTAAGACTAGCATTGAATATTCTGAAATTAAACAAAGTTCTAGATCTCATAACAACTACTACCAAACTAACTGTATATCTACTACCAACTCATTTGTAAATCTCTTTAAGTTTCTCACTACTTAAAGTATTGTCTACGTGTGATGGAAACCTGGTAGTAAATCTAAGAGAAGATTACTTCCAAATTAAGTAACTTTAAAAGAATAAGAAAACAAACAAAATGCATACTCAAACTCAAGTGATTACAAGAATGGGGGAGGCTTTTGTTTATAGGTTTAGGAGCTCCTAACATAATTAGTCTAGGAAATGTAGGACTAAAATGTTCAAAGTACAACTACATTTATAATTTTCGTACATACACATGTCTCAAGTCTCATATTCCTTAAATATTGCATTTTTCAAATGTTTATAAGCTCTGAAGCTTCCTTAATATGTGCATAGTCATGTAGGCTTGTGGTAAGTTGTGTTTTGACCTCCTCAATTAATATTTTAACTTTCCTAATGAGGAGGGTTGCACCTTAGGATTCAAACCCTTAATTAAGTCCAAAATTTAGCCCACCTAAGCTTCTTTTTTTATACAAAGGAAAAGTTACTCATATCCAAAGGAAAAAACTACTCCTATAAAAAACATTCTATCCTCCATAAGAGAAGAGTCTTTTCAACCCCCTCTTCCTCCTCCATTCTTCTAACCATGGCCCTTGTGAGTGGCTTTATGTGTGATCCTCCATCATTGTGACTATATAATCACTGAAACAAGAATACCTTTGTAATATGAGTGTCATGTTTATCACCTCCACCCACGGTTTGCTAGTACATTAGGTATCCCTACATCACCCATCAAGGGTCACATAAACTTCTTGTCTAGAACCACCAATCCATGGTCAAACCTTACCAACACGTATACATGTACATAAGTGATCCTATTAGGACCCATCACCCACAAAGGGGCACTCAAAAAGTTACATGTCACACATATATCATGGCATACATCTCATCGTTAATCATATATCTTTTAAAGTATATATTATCATTCCTTTTATACATCACATCATCACAACATGCATAAAAATATACAACATACATAACATTGCCATTCCAACATGCCATCAGTTCATTAAGTGTCTCTCACTTGAGTGGTCACTTTAACATAAATAAGACATCATTCATTTTACTTGAACAACACACTTGCCACTTAAGCAAAGTGTGATATGATATCAACACTTTCTTAAGGTCTTATTAACTCCAGCAACCACCTTGTCACTTAAGTGTTACATTCACTGTTAAGCAACCACTCCGTCATTGAAAATAATCCAACATGTTCTAGCAAACTCCTCCACTGCTTGAGCTATATACCATGTTACTTGAGCATCAAACCCATCACTTGAGCTATGTAAGACAATTAATTAATACAATTAATGCATACCACTTGGGCCTCACTTGAGTAACAATATGTTGCACAAAAAATACATAACCTCAAAACACCTATAACAAATACCCAAAACAACTTTAACCCAATTTTTTCAAAAGTTTCTAACTTTCACATAGATTCTTTTTGTTCACATATTCAAATTCCTATTGTCATTTTTTAGAAAATATATACATTTAAAATAATCGTTCTATTTCGTACTATTGCAACCGGGATAGCGACGAAAAAAAATTATAGAAAATATGTTATTTAAATATTGGAGTCGCCATCATAGTTTATTATTGAAAAACTATAGAAAAACAAAAAATAAAAATAATCTACGAAAGTTAAGATTCAAAATTCGATTACGTGTGGGGAAGGTATTAGCACTCCCGCAACGCTCGTCTTAAGATGATACCTCTGATCAAATAAGAAAAATGAGTGTGGCTTTACAAAATATTATTTTTCTCAAAAACAATAACAATACAAATAAAAAAAATAAAAAAAATAAAATTAAACAAAAATATAAATGAAATAAATAAAAATAAACAAAAATGATAATAAAATAAATACAAATACAAATAAAGAATAAAAAATAAACAAAGATGAAAGTAAAATAAAAATAATGGGTAAAAATAAACAAAGAAAATATATTTTTTCTTTTTTGGGAGCCCGACAAGGATTTATCTTGCTCCTATGTATTTTCATAAAGGAATCAAGGATTATGTAGTTCTAATTTGAAAATTTATATTTTTTATTTTGGGGCCGACAAGATTTACCTTGCTCCTACGTATTTCCATTTCCATTCCAATGGGAAATTAGAGATCACGTTGTTCTAATTTGAAAGTTTATATTTTTTATTATTTTGGGAGGCCGACAAGGATTTACCTTGCTCTTATGTATTTTCATAAAGGAAAATCAGGGATGACATAGTTCTAGTTTGAAATTTTATATAATTTTTTGGAAGGCGACAAGGATTTACCATAAAGGAAAAATCAGGGATGTAATACTAATTTGAAAAATTATTTGATAGAATATTTGATAATTTTAGTTTTTTCTGAAAGTTTTATATTATTTGCTATATGTTGGGGCCCGACAAGGATTCCTGGAGGGTTTAAGGTTCCTATTGAGATTTTTTTTATGTGGGAGTATTTTGATAGGGTTTAAGGTTCTCGTTTGGCTTTTTTTTTATTATTTGGGAGAATTCTGATAGGGTTTAGGATTCTGTTTGACTTGTTTTTTTTATTTGGGAGGATTTTGAGAGGATTTAGGGTTCCTGAAGAGTGCTCTGATGGGTTCTAGATAACATTTGACATTGTTGGGGAATTTATTAGAAGAGTCCTAATGATGCTCTAATGGATTCTAGATAACATTTGACTGTTGTTGGAGAATTTATTAGAGGAGTTTCTTCATCGTGCTAGGGGCAACAATCAACAACCTGCATTCATTATGCAAGCAACAACAATCAAATTTTATGATTGTACTAGTGGGAGCAACCATCAAATAGGTATAATTTATATGCAATCATTGAAATTTATTATAAAAATATTTACAAGCTAATTTCTCATCATTGATATTGATACAACACAACACAAATACAGGCAAAGAACACATACACATAGCAAAGGCAGATAAAACATAGAACATAACCCATACAAAGTAAAAAAAAAAAAAAAAACACATACCAATTGAAGATAACAAATTTAGTTTGTCCTTTGTATAGAGAATTATGGTGTATTATCCACTTGAATTTTCGTGTGCACCAAATCAGCTAAAATCTCTCCGTAATCTCTCTCGAAAACGTAGTCCTAGTAGATAGGAAAAAAAAACGTGTAATTTTGCCTCCTTTGTATATGAAAAAACGTGAATGTAATTATATTCTATGCTTTATAAAATTTACAATCTTTCAAATTATTCTGTTAATGATTTCCAGTTAATGTGCTTAATTAAACTGAAAAATATTGAGAAGAATTATTTGTAATTAAGTAAAATAATTCTCAATTATTAACAGATTCCATTAACTCACCTATTTAAATTTAAATAACATTATGGTACCAACTATTTTATTTTATTTTTCTAAATGAAACTCCTATTGAGCCTCAGTCAAATCATTTTTTTTTCTATAACTATTTAAAATGGACCAAAATTTTCTTTCTTTTGTTGCTTGTTTTTTATTTATTAAAAAAATTCATAAAAATAAAATCAGTCAAAATAAACCCACACCACTACACTTCACGTGCTCATTAGGGCTTTAATCTGGAAGAGATTTGGTGGTTATAATTGTTTTTAAAATAAGAAAAAATGCAAAGAGAGAAAAAAATATAAAGAAATGATTTAAAATCAACTAAAATATTAATACGTTACTTGTATTTATAGAATGCATTTCGAAGTCACTTTAAAATTTAATATTAAAATATTTTGAGTCTTACATTCATAATTCTTGTAAGGTAATTTTATTATAAAAATATTAATAACAAAGTAAAAAAGTCAAGTTTTAAACATTTTAGTTTTCTAAAATTTTAAATTTATTCACCCAAAATAATATTAACCTCTTTCTACTTCTGCATACCAAACTACTAATTAAGTCCTCTGACTTATTTACATCATGGATAGAAATTATATATATATAATTACTGCATTTGATAATTTCACATTTATTTCTTGTTTGAAACAACTTATAAACGATTTATTTTTATTTGGGTTTATATTATAAGCAGTTGTGAGAATGTCTATAAAACTTATAAACATGTCTTATAACCGCTGTATAAATAATTTTTAATTCATTTTCATATGCCTTTTAGATAACTTAAAAGGGGAGTTTGTGAAACTTGCGGAAAAAAATCGCTAAAAATTTTTAGTGGCTAAATATACAAAACGTTTATATTTTTTTCTTTCTCCAAATTAACTCTATTTTTCATTTTCATCATCCAAATTAATGTAAATTTTTATTTCATATAAAAAAATACAATTATTTTTTTCTAGAAATTGTTTTGTTCCTTCTTTTTTCAATAAAACCTATCATTTACATTTTTATAAATAGGTATACCTTATCAGTAATGATTGAATTTTTATATGATTTACTACTATTTGAATATCTTTATTTGTAGCGTGTGAACGGTGAAATGTTTAACTTTATGTAATGGTTGACTTCAAGTTATGTTTAATAAATTTTTAAATGGCAATTATAGCCTTAATTAATAAATTTCAGCTAAATGTGGATATAAATGGTATGTAAGTTGGAAGTTATAAATCATGGCTTTCTTTTTCACTGACTTGGGTCACCTCATTTATCACCCCAAAATGAGTCCTTTACTTTGGGGAAACAATAACCTATTAAAAGTTTAAAAAGTCAAACTTTTTTAATAAAAGTGGTCAAGTTTGGACAAACACCATTAAATAAATAGTACTATGTCATCTTGAAGTTGCATATGTGATATGTAATTTCTACAAATTTAGTGGAATATATGATTATTATTTTTTTATGTACTTCTTACTTCAAATCAATTTTCCTAGTTTTTCTCAAATTTAAGTTTAAATTTTCTATACTTGGAGAGTACATGATATTGTCTCTCTTACTAATCTGGTAGGTCATAAAATCATCTATAAAGAAAACATGACATATTTTTAAAACTTTAAAACTAATTTTATTGATTTAAAATATAAAATTTGAATTAAATTAAACTCAAAATAAATAAATAAAAACATCAAACCTACATTATTTTTCTATTTTAAATTTTGCCCCTACTTAATGTTAGATTTAGTTAAACCAATTTGAATGATTCTATTATACTGATAATGAATATTTGTGAGTCAAATGCGTTTCGTTAAACTAATTTGCAACAACAAGAAAGCCTAAATATCACTCTCTTTTGTCTACCATTACCAAACATAAAACATAAATATATTATTTTTCAAATAAACGCTCAATTCGATTCATGAAAGTTTTCAATAACCCAATTTAATAAAAAATATTTAAAAGTCCGTATAGATTTAAACTATAAATATTTTAACTTTGACTTTTAACCTAGTAATTTCATCTATAAAATTTTTAATAATAAAAAATTTCATAATCAAAAAATTAAAAAATAATTTTTTGTAATAAAAATATTTTTCAAATCTAGAATTTATTAGATAAGTGCAGTAAAGTTAGGCTTTTGGAAGTTAAACAAGATCCACCATACAGTTCCTGAGCCAGCCTGTAATCAGTTTGGTCACGGTACAGAAACCATAAAATTTGGTCAATTTTATAACTTTTTTTTGTTTTCACAATAAAAGACATGGAAAGGTTTTAAAAATTATTTTATAATTTTGAAATATATAATTGAAATAAGGACTTACGATTTTTTATATATATGATATGTATTAAGAAAATAAAATTTTATAACAACACGTATTATATAAAAATGAAATATGCTCATTAGTTATTTATTTTTCCGGGGTCATAAACTCGTATTATATATCTAGAACAAATATGAATTCTTTTTTAGGCCCCCCAACCTATTTAAGGCTCATCTTTTTTTATTTATTTTCCGTCAATTTACATTATTTAGATTTTAATACTTGTTATTTTATACACATACAAATATTTGTGTATATTTTAAAATTGAAACTATGCAGAACTCACTGTAACAACATGAATTTGAAGTTACATTAGGACCTCAAATTTGCCCCTTTGAATATCAGATTATTTTTAAAAGAAAATGTACATTATAATAAAATAAAAATATTCACATGTGGTGTTTTAATAGATATTCAAAATATTTTATCAGAAACTCGTACTAAATATTAAAAAAAAGGTCAATCAATGGAAAAAGACATAAAAGAGTCCAATGGAAGCGATGAAACCGACCCGAACCACGACAAAAAAACAGACCTTATTTTCTGGCAGCATTTAACAATGTTTGATTAGAAAGCCACAAGTAAACGCAAAAAGTGAAGATAGACAGGAGAAAGAAAAAAAATAAAATATATTATTTAATTTAATTTAAAAGAAAAAAATTAAGTAATTTAAATGAAAATAGGTAGATAGTCATTTTTATTTTTAATGTGTAAATATATGATAAGTTGGTATTTGAATTTTTTTATTTAATCTCTAAATATATATAAATGTAATAATCATATACTTTTGCCAAGTTTGGAAAAATTATTTCATATAAAACTGTTAAATTTTAATATTTAAATTAACATTAAGTTGTGTTTTTAAAAATGAATAACATTCAGAATTATCTATCTTTTCATTTTTTTTTTCTTTTATGTCACAAAAACGGAATTAATAATCTCAAATATTTCGCCCTGTTGATATATGTAATTTCTTATTGTTGTTTTTTATTCATCTGTTGTTTTAGACGTGACATTGTATAAATTAATAATAAATTTCAAGTATATCTATCCGTATATGTACAGATATATGTTTTTTTTTTCTATTTGATGTATATTTTTTTTAAATTTTTAAAATGGATATTTTTTTTAATTATTGTTATGGATAAATGGTCTTAAAGAGACAAATTTTCATTAAAAAAATCATGTTATTATAATATAATTTTATTTAATTTAGAATAAAATAATGTTATTATTTAAAATAAGATCGTATTATCATGATTTTAATATTATTAATTGAAATTCTGCCATCATTTCAGTCGTTCTCGTTTTACTTATTTTGAAATCACGATAATATGACACAATTTTAATTTAATTTTAATTTTATTAAAATAATAAAAAAAAATTTAAGTTTATTTTTAAAATCATATCATACTAACACAATTTTATTATCTTTTTATAAAAAGATCGATTTATTTATAAAAAAATTTTTTCAGAATGAAAAAAAAAACATATATTAATTATTGTTATTATTACTATTATTAAGCTTAAATGAATTCCAATTAATAACTTTTGCTAAAAATGTAAATTTTGAAATGAATTTGAAAGGGTGGTAAATTATTTAAAATAGCAATTTTATAATAATCCAAACCAACAGCCCGAGAGATATCCCCTCCCCATAAATGATCTTGTCGCGAGGGACCGTTTCATCATACTCACAACTTTTCTTTACACCTTTATCTTCTTTCTCCACAAAAACAAATTTTAGAGAGAGGAACATGGCACATTCAGAAATGGCAAATGAGAACGGTTCGTTGAACTCAAAGCCCACAAGGGACACCAAGGGAAAGACCATCACTTGCAAAGGTTCGTACCAACCCACACACTATATCTCACACTAACTACTTGATGCATCAAAATCAGCAACAAAGCACAAACCCCTTTATCTCTCTTCATCTCATATTCGATTTTCATGCATATGGGTGTGTTATTATTTACCAGCCGCCGTGGCTTATGGTCCCGGAGAACCCTTCGTGGTGGAAGAAATTCTCGTTGATCCTCCTCAGAAATCCGAGGTTCGAATCAAAATCCTCTACACTTCCATTTGCCACACCGATCTTAGCGCATGGCGAGGGGAGGTATGAACAAATTAATCAACACATTTACTTCTCTATATTAATTAGTATGCATATGATCTCTTTTGATTCCTTAAAACCATATAATATGTTTGTCTTGTTTTTTGTTTTGCCTCTTCGGTTGTTGTTGTTGTTGTTATCTACCAAAGAACGAGTCTCAGCGTGCTTACCCTCGTATATTGGGCCATGAAGCATCGGGGTAAGACAAGACATAAACTAATGTATTAATTCTCTTTAATTAATATATTATTGGTTGATTATTGTAGAATATTTAAATTAATGCCAACCCAGATGCTTTTCTAGACAAAATAATGAATATTATTTAAAGAATGGATTTAAAAATTGAATTTTGATTTGTGGTAGGATTGTGGAGAGTGTGGGGGAAGGGGTGAGTGAGGTGGAGGAAGGGGACATAGTGGTGCCAATCTTCAATGGGGAGTGTGGAGAGTGTTGCTATTGCAAGAGTGAGAAGAGCAACATCTGTGAGAAGTATGGGGTGAACGGGATGAAGAAGGTGATGGTGGGAGATGGTAGAAGCAGATTCTCAACACTTGATGGAAAACCCATCTTCCATTTCTTGAACACTTCCACATTCTCCGAGTACACCGTCGTCGATTCCGCCTGCGTCGTCAAGTTTCCTCCCTCCGATCACTCTCTCACCACCAAAAACCTCACCTTGCTCAGCTGTGGCGTCTCCACAGGTCAGTCAAACCCACATACTTTTTACCTGTCAACTAACCACTTTACAATAATAGTTTAAATCTTTATTCAATAATGAATAATGATTATAGAAAAATACATAATTATAATTTTTTGCTAAAATATATTATTTTACCTTCTTCTTCGTTAACGTTTCATGTAAAATTAAACTGACATTACCACCATTTTAGTTGGTAGAAGTCGTAAAGAGATAACTAAAATCGTGCTAATGATATAACTTTCCAAATTAATTTTGATGTTTGTATTAAAATAGTATCATTCAATTAAAGTAAATTAATATTACATTAAAATCGTATTATTTTAACACAATTTCACAATTTAGATATGACTTATTGACTATCTATAATGAAAACAATTTTTTTTTTTGTCTATTTTAAAAATTTTGTGACCAAATTACATAGAAAGTGAAAAAAAAAATGCCTTTTATTTATAGTCTTTGCCTTAAAATTTGGAAAGGGTATTCTTTAAAATCAAGTACATAAAAAGTAAAAAAAAAAAAAAAAAAAAAAAAAAAAAAAAAAAAAAAAGACAATAGAGTGAAGCATTGTAATCGTGGATATTTCACGGACACAAACTTGGCTTCAATATGAATGTGACATCTAGCATTGCGTACAGGTTTTGTTTGTTTGGTTCTATATTTTTGTGCATTTTCAGTTTTCAACGTTTCACGTTCCGTGCTGTTTTGGTTTTTTTCTTTATGACTGTTCATGTTCTGGCTGCAACCTCAATTTACTTAGTTGAATGATGCATTCTAATAACTATCTTAGTAATATATTTGTGTTCATCGTCGTCCATATTACACTTTTTAAATGCTGTGCAAGATTATCTTACCATTTAAAAATGTTTTGGTCATGACAACATTAAAAATAAACGTAGTTTGAAAAATTTGCTAAATAATATATAAACTATGACATGATTACTTGACCAATATATATCATACCATTTCAAAGCAAAGGAACTTGACCAGGTCCTCGTGGAATCTTTCTTCCTTTTCTTTATTAATCAAGTCGAAAAGTGCCAGTTGACTTAAATTTCGGGTTGTGTTTCTGGCCTTGGGAGCTAGAAGACATTTTTTTTTCAATATTTTGTTACAACTGTTAAATTTATTAAAATCACAAAATCAAAAGAAAGACCTATTGTTTGGAAAGAAAAAAAGAATAAAATATGCATAAATGTATAGATTAAAATTACCTTATATCATTTTTGTTTTAAAACATTCATCTCATTTTATATATAATTTTTGTAATTTTTAAATAATCAACTTAAATTAGGTCAGGCTTTATTTAATTTGTTTCTTTGACTGTCTTTCCTGAAACAAAACATAGCATCCACATGTCATTTTCTCAAAAACAAAAATACACAAATGATATATGAACAGCGGTTACCCACTGGTATCTTGTTGCTGAGGAAAAGTGAGGCAGTGCCAAATCATTGAGAAAATGAGTTTGTCTTTTGTGTGTATGTATTGATGTGTATATATGTCATCATGTTTAACTACCTATCTGATTATGCATTTATATGAATCATATTTACTCATGTAGATAGTAAAACCATACTAGATTATCAAACCTTACAAAAAAAAATAAGTTATTTGAATTTAAAGAACAATATTATAAACGAATAATTTCATATAATTCCATAACTATAACAGATATAAAATTATCTATACAACTCTAAAAAAGAATATTTATTTATTATGTCTTTTAAAAGATTCCCATTAAACATTTTCTGTTAAAAATTAATGTTTAATTTGTTTTAGTACCTTAAATATTCAAATATCGGAGGAGAAGAGAAAGTTGTGATTTTGTGTGGAGATAGTGATAGTTAGTGTTGTGTAGAGATTTGGAGTTATGAAAAAAATAAGCTTTTGATATCACATGGATGGGTCGCTGGCTACAAATGTCGTAACGTGTCGGTTACGATTCGGAGAAGTGACCTGTCATTGCGAATTGTTGGAAGAGAATTAATGTTTAGTTGGGAGGAGAGATATATATTGCATGAAAATAAAGTGGGACTGTGAAAACTAAAAATAAATTATCCAAGAAAATTGGAGAATAAGGTGAGGAGATAGACAAATAGCTCGATAGTTAGAAATAAGAAAAAAGTAAGTAACAACTAGAATTATTATTTTTTAAAAGGTTTAATTAAATTTTAATTCCTTAAAAAGTTTTAGGTATTTTTATTGAAGTTTTAAGTTTCTGTTACATTTTTTAATGAATATTTTAAATTTTTATATTCTTTTATTGAGTTCATGTTGTTTAAATTTTCTGATAATTGAAAAGATGCTCTGTTACGTTATCTTGTTTACTTTTCTGTATGTGTTAATAATTATGAATTTTTTATGATTAATATAAAATAATATTAAGTGATTTTTATTTTTTTATTAAGAACGTGTTGGATAATAGAATTATTATTATTTTATTAAGAACGTGTTGGATAATAGGATTATTATTTTTTATGACTTCACATTATCAACTATAATCCTATACCTAATGTAGGTGATAATAACAATCTATTATTATCTAATAAATTTTTAATGAAAATAATAAAAGTTATTTATGATTTTACATACTATAATATCTTTTTATATTAACTAAATTACTTCACATTTATTAACACATGGAGACAAATAAATAGATGACGAGATAAGATCATAGCTATATTATCTATTTATAAAAAAAAAAAAAACAGAGCGATTCATTTGAAATTTAAATACTTAATAAAAAAATTAATAAAGACTCCATTGAAATCTACAAGGAATTTAAAATTTAATTAAGTATTTTTAAAATTATATATTTTGAATTTTTTTATAATGAATAAGCTACTTACTAATTTATTTATTTGATTTTACTATTTTTTTATATTTTAATATATCTATTTATTATTCTTACTTTTATTTATTAGTTTGAGTTAATATAAAGATACAATTTAAAGATATTAAATACTTGTTTTATCATCACATTATTTTTATTGTTTATTGGATTACTTTTTAATTTTTATATAGTTAATATGAAAAAAAAAGTTGTGTTCAAAATTGGAGCAATTAATGTTTTATTAATAAAGTATGTTATCTGAAAATTACATTTAATAAAAATTGACAAAATATAATATAATAATAATTTAAATTGTAAAATAAAAAATTTTAAATTTTTAAAAATAAAAAAATTAATTTAATTAGTTAGGTTAACTACTATAGCTAAAATGACTTTTTCAAATAAATATATACAATTTTTAAAAATAAATAAAAATACTAAATTATTTAATAAAATATTAATTCTTTAAAAACTAAAATTATAATACATAGTAATATATTTAAAAAAGCATAAATTATATATATTTATGGAGTGAAAATGTAGGGGTTGGAGCTGCTTGGAATACAGCCAATGTGCAGTCTGGTTCTTCAGTCGCTGTTTTTGGTCTAGGAGCTGTTGGGTTAGCTGTAAGTTTTTTTTCTTCTTCCAACATTTTTGGTTTCTATATTTTACTTAAAGCTGAAATTACTTTTAATAATTTACTTAAAGTTGTAATAAGACTCACTTTCTTCTTCTTCTTATTTTTTCATATATTTCTTCAATCAAACCAGTAATTTTTTTTCTCCTGTATTAAAAGTGATGGCTAAAGAAGTAAGTATATAATTAATCATAAAAAATAATTAACGCTGTAATTAACTTCTGATCCTATTTAGTTTAAGCGTAGTAATATAGAAAACAGAAAAAACAAAATCTAAGGAAGATGTTGGTTTTAAATTGGATTAAATGTAGGCTGCAGAAGGGGCACGAGCAAGAGGTGCTTCCAGAATAATAGGTGTCGACATCAACCCAGATAAATTCATCAAAGGTCTCACTTTCTATTATTATATCTTATAAAGCATTGTGTGAATGTTCTTTGACAAATTAAAAATCACTTTCAAAACACCAAATAAGTTTAATTTTTTTTCTTTCTGCTCAAAGCCCAAGCAATGGGAGTCACTGATTTCATAAACCCAAAGGATGAAGAGAAGCCCGTATCCGAGGTTGGCATTTTCTCTCATTTCATTTCACAAAAAGTATCATACACATGCATTTTTACCGACAAAACAGTAACTATGTTGTTTTTTCTTTTTGCAGAGAATAAAAAACATGGCTGATGGAGGTGTAGACTACAGTTTTGAATGTACTGGAAACGGGGATGTTCTAAGGGAAGCATTTTCGTCTACTCATGCGGTATATGGCTATCTTCAACCTATTTTGTTCACACCTTTTATTTATGGTTTTCTTATGGGAAACGTTACTTTCGATAGACATAAGATTTTTTAATAATTTATAAATGATTGTGATCGTAAATCTTATGACTATCTCTTGTCAAATTATCTTTAAAAAAAATTTTATTTTGACAATTACAGTTGGACATCAATCTTTTGTCAACGGTTAATGTAGTCCTTATTATATATATTAACAAAAACAAAATAGAGTTTTTGTTATTAAAGGACATAAAAGAGTTTTCGTTACGTAAGGGCAAAATAAGGTTTTTAGTAGCTAAAGTTAAAAAATTTTAAAAGTAAAAGCAGAACATTCGTATTTGCGATTTTAAGCTTTGAAGGAGGTTGGTGCATGGGAGGAGTTAGGCGAGAGTGGTTTTGCACGAATAATCGACAATGTCAGAGTTTTGGTCATTCCTATTATGCAAAACATGTAAGGATATTACTTATGGAGATAAGAGAGACACAAATTTGATGTTTATGTTGGTTAGTGAGAAAGTTGTATTGAGTTAAACACTTAAATAGACACCCCAACGACACACCACAAACGCAACGCTACACATAGTCGCGATGGAACAGACAACGAAAAGGGAGACAGAAACGAAAACCCCAACGGCACACCACAAACGCCAACCACACGTAGTCACGGCAAAACAGACAATGACTCCCTATGTTACAGAGAAGTTGTAGCACTCGGTGAGATTGCAATATTGACGTTCCGGCAACAATGAAAAATAGTGAAAAGAAAGTTGCGATGAATTGGACAATCCTAATTTCAACTTCACAAAGTCCATGCCACACAAGATACTATCCACGTCCACATTTTTTCTACTACCGGTTGTAAAGTAGTTGTGTTGACACGTGTGGTGGTCAACATATCATAACTCATCTTTAAATATAAGTGTCACATACGAAATGAGAAGACTTAGTGTATTAGAAATCTCATATCAATTAGAGACAATATCTTTTAATAATTTATAAGTAAATATAAAACTCACTTTAAAAAATGATTTTATAAGATTTAGTTAGAATTAAAATATTTTTTTAAGACTAATTTTATTATTGTAGTTAATATTTCAGCTGTATGTTTTATAAACTTATCCTTTACCTGCATAGATGAATTTCAGATTCATCACATAAGATTTTACTGTTTAAAATCATTAGTATGAATTTTTGTGGCACAGGGTTGGGGAATGACTGTAATATTGGGAATTCATGCCTCACCAAACTTGCTTCCTATCCACCCGATGGAGCTCTTCAATGGGCGCAGTATCATAGGATCAATATTTGGAGGTTTCAAAGGGAAAAGTCACTTGCCTCATTTCGCCACACAATGTGGAAATGGAGTAAGGATCATCATCACTACTTGCAATTTCCTTCTATATTATGCAATGAATTTGGATGAGCAAATAGTGTTCTTCTTTTATCATGTTTGTTGAAATTAACTGAACTCATGCATGGACTAATATTTGTTTGTTATGGTATTGGCTAACCATTCAGGTGGTGAAGTTGGACAGTTTCATCACTCACGAGCTACCCATTGAGGAGATAAACAAAGCCTTCGATCTTTTGATCACAGGGAAATCACTGAGATGCCTTATGCACTTCTAAGCAGATTTGTTAAATATATCTGAATTTGTTAAATAAGAGCACATTTAAATATGAATGTGTAAGGTCTTAGGCTTCTGGAAAGTGTGGTAGAATCAATAAAGAGAATAAATGTAAGTGTACTCAGCTTTCTTTCCCTCCGATCACTCGATAAGGGTGTGTGTGCAGTGCTGCTACTTTTTCTTTGTTTCTTTGGAGGATGCAATAAGAACAAATCTGAAACCACCACATATGCACAGATAGGAATTTAGCTCTCTTTCTAATTTTGTACTTCATTGAAATAAATTCGATCTCATACTGAAAGATCATGTAAAATTAAAATACCCAGATGTTAATTTTAATTGAGAGTAAAATTATGTCACCAATAAAAAAAAATTAGTTTGATGAACTAAATATAATACATCCCTATATAATAATTGTAAATACAGCAAATACTCAATACAAATCATATTACACCAATCATTATAATAAATTCTTCATGAATATACTATAATAAATTGTTAATCATGTAAATAAATTTAATATATTTCTCTCTCTCTCTCTCTCTATATATATATATATAATTATAATTAACTACTACTTATATATATTATTGATTTTCCAACACATAACAAATACTATTAAATAATATAACAAAATTCTTTCATTTAGTCTTCTATTTTTACTTATAAAGTCATTAGCTTTTTATAGTAGCATATATTTGATGTTACTCAAGCTAATTAATATATTGAAGATTGAATATTATTTTTTTCTAGAATATGTTTTATGATCAAATACGTATATTATATTGATTGTTTATACCTTTCATGTTTAATGTGGATATGTCGCGCGTATAGAAAAGAATATTTATCTTAGAATAAAAAAAACATAATTATCACTAGTCTTTATACTTTTAAGATGTTTTAAAAATTGTTTAAAAATAATTTAAAAACATTTTAATTGATTGCTCTTTAGCGAATAATTATTTATCTTCAACATAATTGAATATCTTATGTTTTAATTTGAGCAATTAATCAATTAAGCGAGAAATAATTGATTATATAGTTCTAGTGCTGCTTATATAAATAACAAAATAATGTAATCAATTAGTTCTAAGAATTATCTTTTAAATTTCTACTTAATTTTTTTTAATTTCTATCGAAATGTAACAATTTTTTTCTATAATGTTAATTTCATATTGTCTAGAACTGATTTAAGTAGTTAAAATCTTTATGATTTTATATCTTTTGAAGAAACTCATCAATCAAGGTTTTATGTGGTGAATTCGGATGTTTTACTTTTTAATCTTAATCTCTAAACTCATAGAGTAGGTGATATTCCATTATATTGTGTGATTGTTATTACACATTGTAAAGTGCTTCTAGTGTAGTAGACTTTTGCATTTCGTTGGTATATCGAGTGTTGTTGAGCATAATCTAATATTTTATGTTTGGTTCATATGTTATGGAATCACATGCTTAACATATGTAATATGGTTATAATCTAATATTTGCAAGATAGTGCAAACAATCTTTCTAAGTCTAAGTAAAATTGATAAGAAGTAGGATTGAATTTATTCAAATTAGTGGTCAACATCCAATTTCGTTTGAAAAATTAAAAAAAATATTAAATAAAATAAAGTGAAATTGATTAAGGCAAAAACAACAAAATAATAAAATTTAAAAGTATAAATTGATAGATAGAAAATATTTTTTAAATTTAATTTGATGTATCGTAAAAATATATTAAACAATTTTTGTTATTTTATTTACCTTTTGAAAAAAAATATAAATATAATAAGATGTAATTTAAAATAATTCATCCAGATAAATATAAATGTCCAAAATAAATTATGATAAGCAATAGAAGCAAAAAATTAAGTTAGAAGGGATTGAATTGAAAAAAATCTAATGTGTGTCTCTCTGTGTGTACTTGTGTTATTAAAGCCAAAAAATACTTTTTATTTATACATTTTTACTATATTTTGAATTTTGAATGACTATCAACAGATTTATTTATTTTGGTAGTCATATTCGTATTTTGATTGCTTAAAAAGTAAGAGAATCACATCAACATTAAGTCAATAATTTGATTACAAATAGTTTACTATTCAGAAGTTTAATGCATGAAATAAGTTTTAAAACAAGATAATAAATTAAATGATTTAAATTAAAATGAAGAATGTGGATGGGGTTTTTGTTAAATATTTTATTATATAACTTTCATCTAACAATTGAGAGATGTAGATTTAGCAGGAAAATGCACTAAATCAGAATTTATCGATAGTGTAGATAGTGAAGTCATAAAAAATAATATAGCATTTACAGTAGCACCTAGCTAACACACATTCTACAAAATTTCAGCCAATGGATGCAGGAGCATTGGCAGATGGATAATTATAATTACTTCTCGCTCATATAGGAAAAATGATACACACAACTATAGCAACCAGTATGAATTCCACCAAAATTTTCAGGGAAAAAAGCTAAAACATACAAATTTTGAAGTTCAGCATCATTGTTTGTTAGTGTTGTTGTGCTTGATGCGATTTTCCTCTGCAATTGATTGAAATTCTTTCTCACTGGCAGCAATTAGGCGCTTAACAATGTCGTATGTCGTAAGCTTGATGCTTCAGAGAAAAAAAGGAAGATATAAGAAACTGATAACATGAAAGCACAAAACTTAAGGTGTCAAAATGGAAAATCTGGATAAGGGAAAAAATATGGACATTGCTAAAAGGTAACAGGGTCAATATATGATGATCTTAGTTCTATAGACAATAGAAGATCCTAGGAACCTGCTGTTAGGAAGGGATTTTAGAGCATTGGGCACAAATCCACGATACAACCCAGCAATTCCATCTCGTGCCACAATACCTGCATCAACAAAAGTATAAATTTGTTCATTATGTGATCCACAGAAGCATATGGATATTTAAACAACAAAATCCATTATTTTAATAAATTCCACTTTATGGCCACCTAAGTTTAGTTTGGAGGGACTGAATGAAGGTACCAAATAACTCGTATTAACTACAAGTAGGCATATTAACTGCATGCCTTAGCAAACATTTATGAAGTTGCCATCACATGACATAATACAAAAATTCAAATAACTTGCCATCAAGAACACCTCCTAACATTTTAAGGTATAAAGTAACGAAAAGCAACTACTGAACAGACAAATACATAGGTTGATCTCAGCCTGTTAAAGTAACCATCAGTAAGAGTACTGATTCCTCAATATAAGGATCGAGGAACATTGAATGATAAAATTTCCGGCTTTAGTTAAATAGAAAAGTATTTAGTTAAGAATGGAAAGATTCATAATATATTGTACTTATTATTCTACATGTCTTCTTAATGGTATACGTTTGATTTTCGGAAGGAAAGAAAAGGTAATGAAAAAAAAAAAGAAAAAAAGTAAAGAGATTTTATAAGTTGATGTAGAAAAGAAAGTTAAAACTTTTTAAAATAAATATAGAATGATATAGAATATCCTTAATTAAAGAGATGCATATGCAGAACAGCCTTTCCTTCTCATTCTGTTCGGTTTTGGAAAAATGATAAAAATTAGTGAGTCATATTTTTAGCTGTTCTCTCACTTTTTAAAACGCTCCAAATGGATAGAAGTTGCATCATCACATGCCTTTTCCATCCCTCTAACCTGCCCTTCCAGTCACCAGTTTCAGCATTTCCAAGCAAAGTGTAAAGGAATATAAATTTAAAGCATCAATAAGATGACTGAATTCCTAGAGCTACAAACCCAGTGGCTGTGGCCTAAAAAGATAAAAGCAGAGACAACTTTACGACGCATAAGCAGATTTCTAATATATTTCCCTTGGAAACTTCTGCATTCTAAGGTCAAATAACCCATATGGCTTATTTGTCAATGTGCATGTAAATCAAGTGAGTGAGTGACTATATATAGCTGATGCTAAAATGTAAGCAGTAGCAGTCCTCACCTGAAAGAGCATCAAATACTGTATTATAAGGTGTGCCCTTCAATTGCATCTGTCTTCGAACAGTGTCCAGAGGATAGCATGTAAGTGTGGCAAGAGATGCCGAAAGGACAGCTGTGAGTATAGACGTTTCAGTTCTCTTTTGGTATTTCTCAGGCAATGACTTCTTTAATCTGTCATCCATAGAAAGTCAGGATGCTTCAATTTCAATGTCCAAGTTCAGTAGCTCTCAATTTAATTATAAGATATATGATTACTAATGAACTTACAAGTCAAAAACACAAAAGTTTACTGCAATATAAGGAGCTATTGCAATAAGAGAAGGCCCAAGGCCTCGATAGAAAGATGCAACTCCTTCCTCCCTTAGCATGCTCAAAGCAACCTGGAGAAGCCACAATATGGTTGATTCGTCATCACAGGTAGATATTTCTTAAATACTAAATCAGTTCAACCATACCTCTGACATGGTTCGATAACCGGGTTCAACAGCTAATCGCAATCTCAGAACATCTAATGGGTAAGTTATCTACATGGATACAATAAAACATTAGATACATAGATGGATAGTTGGACACATTAATAAAAGAAATGAGCAAGATATAAAGGATAAAAAGAGATAAAGCAGCATTATAAATATCTATAATAAAATACATGAACACCACAACCCAATGAAACCATGAAAGCAAGGGCCCTCTAATTACTCACAAAAGTGGATGTCATTCCTGCAAAAGCACCTGCTGCAAGTCTTCCCACAACAGAGAGCTCGCCATTCTCTCCCCTGAATATTTTCTGTGAATCCAAAGTAGACATTCAGAGACATGGACAGGTAATATTTGCTATTAGAACTTTGATACAATAGTTTGGAATAACCTTATAAATTTCATAAGCAAAAAGCTGGACAGCACTGTAAGGTACGACTCGAATCACCTGGAATATTAAAGAAGAAACACTAACACAAATGAAAAGACTGGTCAATATTATGTGATGTAAATACAGAAATACCAATACATTCTTTCCTTAGTGCACAGACCTGGGGGAGGTTGCCCTTCCAGTAACCTTGAATGCCTTCTTCTTTACCTATAACTGCTATGGCCTGTAATTTATACCAATGTAAGATCTAAGAAAAACTATATAACATTTTGAACAGAGAGTTTAAGTAGGGCAAACAAAACATCATCAAACAAAGAATTGGGGAGGGCCAAAACCATATTTAGTAATTGACACGAAATTAGGAAATATAAATCCTGAATAACATGAGGTAACTAGTGATGAAAGCAACCTATTATTAATTACTGTTACAAGATGGCTACAATTACAAACTGCAGCATTATTAATTACTAGCCAGCAACATGCAGATGAATATGTAAAACATTTACAAATACAATTGTCATTATGCAACCACCTTGTTACACTTTCAACTAAAAAGGACTTTCACCAATTGGCGATAATTAATATGTATAAAATTTAATCAAAGACAATGGAGACTATCAAGGTATAGAACTCCTCAATTATGAAACCATCAAGGTATCAAACCAGTCCACAGCAAACAATTATGAAATAATCATAGAAGAAATGAAAAAGATGGAAGAACATTACCTCAATGAAACTAATTGCCTTCTTAGCACTATCTTGCCCAACCCGCACGCTTTGAGTCTACAAGAACACAATGATTCAAACTAGACAAATTAGGAATTTGCCTTAACAACAACAACAACAACACTTCCTTGTTTTCAGCATTTGGTTAATCGTAAAAAAAAAGCCCCACTATAAGCGAAATAAATCTAATCCAAACTCGCTCATAACACCAATTCCCCATTGGAAGCAATACTACAGTAAAAAAAAAGCAGAAACATTTACGATTAAAAAGAAAACCCAATTAAATGCTTTTAATCACAAGTCGTTGAATTTCAGCTACTTGCATGTTCAGTTAGTTACCGTCTGATGAAAAAAATAGTGGCATTGGACGCACCTGCATGAGGAGCTTGATGCGGTCGAGCGGCGCTGTGACGGTCTTGGCGGCGGCGCCGGCGATGGCTCCGGCGGCGAAGAGAGCGGCGTCGCGGGGGACGAAGGCGAAGGCCGCAAGGGGGTGCTTGAGGAGCTGGGAGGGCGTGGGCATGAAGTCTTGGTGCAGTTTGGATTGGGCGATGGAGACAGAGGCGAATTGGGAGTGCGTGGTGGCGGCGGCATGACGGAAGCGGGGGCGAACGACGTCGTATTTGGGAGTGTGAGGGATTTTGCACCACGTGAGTGTGGCTCTCTCTTCAGTGTGGGACATTGGAAATAGGCGTTGGGAGAGACAGAGCAAGAGATAAGACGCTCAAAGATAAAGGTTTTGTATGTTCATTGTGGCTACACAAAAAGATCTTATAATAGCGAAAAAATAGGTATTACTGCTTTTTTGAAAAATAAAAATACACAGATAATATTTTTATGACACTATTTTAAAGGAATGGTTAGTATTAAAAATATTATTTAATGTAGGTTTTATGAATTTAAGTTATTTACAAGATGAATTAGGAAGCTTTTTCACTTGCTTCAGATGCTATTATTACAGTTTTCATTGATGACTAGCATTTGAAGATCCAAGCTTGCATGAAAAAGTTGTTTGCTATGCGTTTTCAAATGACATCTTGCATAACCGGAGGCAACTACTGAACATAAAACAAAACATTTATGTAAGTATTGAAGCTCCCAAGAAAGAATAAGGAATTTTTTCTGACAGGGGAGAGAAATGGCATTATTGGAGATGGAAAATCATCCCAGAGTCTTTATTTTAGCTTAATTATTGTTTTTTTTTTATATATTTTTAGTTTATTTCATCTTAATGTTTTTAATGGGCATAACTTTCCTTTTAACTCAAAAAAGAGAGGTGATAGGTAAGTAGTCTGATTTTTTTCCAAATTTAAAAAAAATATACACTGAAATTATGAACTTGACTTTCTCAAATTCCAACGCATCCTTTTTTTACATAGACCCGAAAAGTACTAAATGATATTTAGAAGGAGAAATTTGTTTTGAGAAGTATTATGATGCAATAGAAAGAGAAAAATTATAAATATTAATAAAGGGTTTTAAAATAATGAATATTCATATATTGTTATCACTCTATTATCTAATCAAAAGAGTTAAACTGACTTTTAATACATCCTGTTGTTACTACTATACAATAAGATGTGTTGATGTAAAAGAATTTATGTTATTTATAAAACTTTGCTATCACATTCTTTAAATTAAGAGTTGGATAGCCTACGTTACTTAAGATTAATAAATGATTAATAAAATATGACCAAATCATTAATAAATTTTAGATATTATGTCTTTATTGGATGTCAACATTATAAGAAAATCATATATTTGCCACATATATACATAATAACAATCTTGGATCCATTAGAAATAGACTATTAATGATATTTAAGATGATTTATGGAGTTGTTTGTTGGTAAAATCACGTGTAAGTTTGGCTAATCTTTACACAAAATAATATAAAATACTAAAAATGTCTCACAGATTACAACCTAGAAAAGTTTAGAAAGTGTTTTTGAAGAAGGGGGATATATTTCTTTTTCAAAGGTACAACTTTGTTTTTTTATTTATTTTGAAACTATTTAGAAAAGACCTAGTTGATTTACTGCATCCTAATGTCAATTCTTTGGAGGATTATTGTCATTAAAATTTCAATTGTTAATATATTTAAATTATAACATTTTCAAAAATTGATCCCAAAAGAGTAATCAAAGGCTTTTGGTTTGCAACAAATAATCATTTTTGCTTTGAGAAAATTTTATGGGAATTGGTTGTCGGGCGCGTTTAAAATTTATTAAAAATAAGTCATTAATAATAATCAATATAATTTTTTTGGTGTTATTTTTCAATTAGATAATTGCATTTAAATAATAATAATAACAACAATATTTTATTACTTAAATAAATTGATATGTTAAATTTATTTTCTTTTAATTAGTTTATATTCTTATTTTTATTAAATTTCCTTTAAAAGACCTTATTTAAATACTCAAATTTTATGTTTTCACTAAAATAATGATAGTTTCTTCTTGCACCTCTAAGCCTGCGCACTTATGAAGAAATACCAACTTTGTCTTTAAGAAAATTACAATTTTATCTTTCAGCTGAAGAAATGATAAAACATTAAAATTATGGGGGTGGGAGATGAGCGGTCAACGGATGGTAATGTTTGAAGTGGACGAAGTGCCTGATTAATATCCTTTTGCGGTAGTGTGCGTCGGTCGGTGGTGGCGAAAGTGTGGAAGTGCGGCGGTACGGCGGAGCAGCAGTGGTACGACGTCTTGCGAGATAAGTGCATTTGAAATGAGTTGCGGAACGATGCTTTCTGCAACTATTATCCTAAAATGAGTAACTATTATCCTAAAATGAGTTGCAGAACAACGCGTTACATAATTTATTTGGAGGTACAAAAATGAGTTGTGAAACAACACGTTTTATAACTGTTCTCTAGATTCAATAGATTTAAAGGACAGTTGTAAAACGTGTTGTTTTGCAACTTATTTTTGGAAATTGTCTTCGAGAGAACAGTTGTAAAATATATCATTCTACAACTTATTTCGTTGGAAAAGAAACTGACTCCCAAATCACAAATCTAACAAAATCTCTCTAAATATCCTTCAATACAGTATGTGTACCTCAAATGCTTGTTCAATGTAATGTTATTAAAAGATGAGAGAATGAAACCGGCCAAAAAAGTGCAAAGCAGAACTATGGAGTTTTTGGAAGTGCCGCAGCGGAAGATGAGAATGACAGTTGTGGGAAGAGAAGATATTATGAAATTTTAGAGTAGAGGATATAATACTCTTCATAGTATTATATTAAGGATATTTTGGTACGTTTGATAAAATTTTAAGGTGTTGCAGGTACACGAAGAAGCACTCAAAATAATTTAACACAAATTGATTTTTTGTTGTTGTCCTTAATAGGGCCTTGTCCAGAATTTTATGGTCATATTGGTGACAGCTTCTTCCTGCACCTTCATAGTCTCCTTCTCCACCTCCATAATAGCTGTTATACGATCGAAAAGGCCTTTTGATAATTTAATATATTCCTATACCGTTCTCCATCCCTTACCTCTTTACTTAGGTTGTTTTCATCGCGCCCTTCTCCTCTTCTATCTCTATTTATACTTTTTTCTTGCACTTCTCTTTATCACTAATTTTCTGCACCATTTCATTCTCTATCTCCATCGGTGGATGTGTATTTGTTGTAGTTATCGTTGAACGTGTGTGGTGGTTTGATTTTAGTGATAAAAGATCCGTTGGTGATTGAATCAAATTTGAAAGAACAATTTCCGATTAAAGTATAAAGATGTCAATAGGTAAGTATTTATGGTTGTTTGTGTGTGTTTTATGGAGAAGGTACAAAACACCACCACGACTACCGTAACACAACCAACAACCGTCATTGATCAACATACTATTTACCAAATGCAACCTTTAAAATCTAAAAAGTGATAGTTTAACACCATTATTTATAATTTATTCTCATTGATACTATAAAATATTATTATTTTATTAATATATAATATATTATTAACATAATATAGTGTTAAATAGATGTTATTTAGCAACAGTATCAACCTACTATTTTTCTTAAAACCCACGCCGTTCCCTGTCCATAGTCATCACAGCCTCTTATCATCTTTTAATTTCCTCTTTAGTATTTTCCATGAAGGCTTTTATCGTCATTTAAAAAAAGTATGGAGGTAGAGGGTGGCATTATGGAGGGACAGGAAAAAGGCATCCATATTCGTTTGGTCTTATTAGGCCCATTAACCCAAAATAGAGAGCTCTGAACTCTTTCACAACTAAGAAAAAATATTTCTATTTACAATTTCCTTTAGGCACTCTTTCTACATATCTTTACCAAAAATACTCTTCTAAATAAATAATTTCTGAAATGTATATTTAAAAATTTTCAAACTTTTGAAACTTTATTGTCAAAATTTATTCATTTGATAATATTTTGGAAACTAAATTCCAAGATATAATAAGATTAATTACGTTTTAGAATTTCTTTTGTAAAACCTTTAACCTTTAAGTACATTTAGGAAATTAGTTTCTGGAATAAGATAAATTTGTAAGAATTTTGGAAACTAAATTTTGGAAATAATTTTATGCTGTAAACATGTTCTTTTAAATAACCTGATACATAAAATCAGACAAAGAAACGAGTCAAAGTAAAAATAAAAGTGATATATTAGTTTAATTTAAACTTAAATACCAAATATCATAGTGTGTGACATGCCCAAAATGACCGGCGCAATGTTTCAAATATCAATTCTTGTAATCATCTTTTAAGTTAAGTTTAAACTAAAAAGTAATCTCAAATCACTCCTTCAAAAGGAATTTAATATAATTAAGAAGTATAATTTTTTTATTAAACGGTTTCAAGAACATGGTCGTGGTAGTAAATAAGTTTATGATGAGACAATTTTCAAGAGTGAGAAATAATCAGTGAGAATCCTTGTAGATTTCCATATTGTAACACGTTCTCTTATACATTTTGATGAAGTTGGGGAAGAGCATCTTTCAATTATTTGCGCATGGCATCCACAAGATTTCTTAACCCTAAAACACATGCAATGCAATTCAAATATTTAACATATTCCTGTTAGAGTCCCTAATAACATGAATTAGCAGGAATCAATGGAAAAAAATTGAAAATTCATCTTTATAAAACATATATATATATATATATATATATATATATATATATATATATATATATATATATATATATATATATATATATA